>Ga0155472_194_pt1 | contig 74034 bp, 65 predicted proteins | sample RifCSPhighO2_12_FD_107130 | JGI IMG/M metagenome (GOLD analysis project Ga0155472, IMG submission 107130) | Gammaproteobacteria bacterium RIFCSPHIGHO2_12_FULL_63_22
TCCTGCGCGGTCTGGGTCTTCACGGCAACACCCTGCTGTTCCGTCGCCAACGCAGGTCGCCCGCTGCCCCATTCGCAGGCTTGCTCGGTGGGGACCAGCGGCCGATCCTGCGTTCTGTCCCCAGTACAACTTCCGGCGAGCGCAGCGAAGCCCACGCAATCTGCCTGCAGGCGCAGGATCGCCAGGCAGTCCTCACCAAGCACGCAGTGCGACTGACGGCGCCGGGCGACCTGCGTTGGCCGCAGTACGGCAGGGTGTTGCACTGAAGCTCAGTTGGTCACAGGTGCGCGTAGGTGGTGGCCGGGGATTATTTTGACCAAGCCGATCCCGTGTGGCGACTCAAAATGATCACCGGCCACCACCCCACCCAGAACCATTGATCAAATACGCCCAGACCCGCTCTACTTGCCCTGCGCATCGCCCCACAACTGCTTATGCAGCTGCATCTGGAACCGCACCGGCAACCTGTCTTCGAGAATCCACTCGGCCAATTCCCGCGCCGGCAATTCACTGAAGCTCGGCGAAAACAACACCTCGCAGCGCGAGTCGAGTTCATGCTCGAGCAACATCGACTTCGCCCAGTCGTAATCGCCGCGATTGCAGATCACGAATTTCACCTGGTCGTTCGGCGTCAGCAGCGGAATGTTCGACAGCAGGTTGCGATGCATCTCGCCGGAGGCCGGCGTCTTCAGGTCGAGTACGCGTGATACGCGCAGGTCCACGTCGCTGATGTCGATGGCGCCAGAGGTTTCCAGTGATACCGAATAGCCGGCATCACAGAGTTTCTTCAGCAGGCCGATGCAGCGCTTCTGCGAGAGCGGTTCGCCGCCGGTCACGCAGACGTGGCGGACGCCGTGTTTCGCCACTTCGGCGAGTATCGCGTCCATGTCCCACCATTGGCCGCCGTGGAAGGCGTAGGCGGTGTCGCAATATTGGCAGCGCAAGGGGCAGCCGGTCAGGCGCACGAAAACGGTTGGCCAGCCGACGCTGCGGGCCTCGCCCTGCACGGACAGGAATATTTCAGTCAGGCGGAGTCGGTCGGGCGCGAGTGCGTCCAGCGGTTCGGCACCCACGTGCAGTGCATCGGTGCTCATGGCTCGGCGCCCACGTGCAACGCATCGGTACTCACGCAGGTGCCGCCTGGATCAGCGCGCGTCCAGGCTCAGTACGCGCAGCCGGCTGGTCGCCAGGCGTGCGGCATCGCTGCCCGGGAATTCGTTGATGACACGATTCAGCGTCTGCCGTCCCGCGCCTGCATCGCCCATCTCGATCTGGCAGTAGCCCTTCTTCAACATCGCGTCAGGCGCTTTCGGCGAGTCGGGGAAGCTGGAAAGCAAGGTATCGAAACTGCGCAACGCAATCGGATAGTTCTGCGTGGCGTAATAACTCTCGCCCAGCCAGTACCAGGCATTCGCCGCCAGCGGTGCGTTGGGATAGTCCGCCAAAAAGGTCTGGAAGCTACGCGCCGATTCGACGTAATCACCCTGGCGCAAGGCGGACAGGGCAATGTCATACGCGCCCTGTCCATTCAGTGCACGGGCATCCAGGTCCACGGCGTTTGGCGACGGCGGACGCGAACTCGTACCAGGCGCAGTGCGAGGCGGTGGATTGGCTGCAGACGGCGGCGGCAGCGGCGGCGTGGACCCACTTGCCGCACTACCCGCTTCCATGCGCTGCAAGCGGCTGTCCAGATCAATGTATTGATCCTTCGCCTGCTGCTTGAGCTGCGCATTTTCGTTCTGCAATTGCTCAACCTGGTTGCGCAGTGCCTGCACTTCCGATTGCATCTGCGTCACGCGGTTGAGCAATTCCACATTTGCCTGGCCGGCCGAACTGGACTGCGACGCGTCCGCGGCTTCAAGCCGCGATACGCGTTCGGCCAGGCTCAGCTTCTGCGCGAAGGCGGGCGCTGCCAGCGACATCGCCAGCAACGCCACTCCGAGGGAACGCATCTTCAGGACGGCCATGTATCAGCGCGTGGTGTAGACGATTTCGACACGACGATTGCGCGACCAGCAATCTTCGCTGGAATCGGCGCAGGTCGGGCGCTCTTCGCCGTAGCTGATCACGCTGATCTGGTCGGCCGAACCGCCGTTGCCCTGGATGGCTGCCGACACCGCGTTGCCGCGACGCTCGCCCAGGCCCAGGTTGTATTCACGCGTGCCGCGCTCGTCGGCGTTGCCTTCGAGATTCATGCGCGCTTCGGGACGGTCACGCAGGTACTTCGCGTGGCAGGCGATGGCGGCCTGGAAATCCGGCTTCAGCGTGTCCTGGTCGAAATCGAAATAGACCACGCGCTGGCGAAGGCAGGAATCGGTGTCGAGGTCGGCCGGCGAGTACTTGCCCGGAGCAGTGTCGGTAATAGCGCCGGTGGTGGCGCCGGTGGTGGTTTCGCCGGCGGTGGTGTCGGCAGGAACTTCCTTCACCTTCTTGGTGCACGCGGCAAGGCTCATGGCGATGGCGGCGGCGATCATCAGGCGGGTGGTGTTGTTCATGAAGTCTTCCTTGTTATCAGGGTATTGGGGGGAAGCAGTTCAGGTAGTTTGCTCGCGGCAATGTCAGCGTTGCCTGAACGGACCCCAGGCGGGCTCGCGGACGTCACCGTTTTCGGTGCTGACGATGCGCAGCCGGACCCGGCCGTCGGCAGACACAGCATACAACACGCCACGCCGGCCTTCCTTCGTCGCATACAGCAACATGCTGGCATTGGGGGCGAAACTCGGCGATTCGTCGAGATTTCCCGGCGAAAGCGTCAGCCAGCGGGAACCGCCGCCGAAGCTCTTGTCCAGGATGGCGATGCGGTAGATGTTGCCCGAGCCCTGGGCCATGCCGATCTTCTTTCCATCGAATGAGACGGTGGCGCGGGCGTTGGATTCACCCTGGAAGCTGACTCGGGTCGGCTCGCCGCCCGTGGCCGCCACCGAATAGACCTGTGGCTTGCCGGCCCGGTCGGACGTGAACAACAGGGTCCGGCCGTCGGGCATCCAGGTCGCCTCGGTATCGATGCCGTAGTGGCGGGTCACCTGGGTCAGCGACTTGCTGGCCAGGTCCATCACGTAGATTTCCGGATTGCCACCCTTCGACAGGGTCATCGCCAGACGGCGCCCATCCGGCGAGAACGACGGCGCACCGTTGATGCCCTTGAAGCTGGCAACCACATCACGGCCGCCGGTGTTGAGGTCCTGCACGTAGATAGTGGAGTTGCCACGCTCGAAACTCACATACGCCAACTTGCGGCCATCGGGGCTCCAGGCCGGCGACAGCAGCGGCTCGGGCGAGCGCACGATCACTTGCTCGTTCATGCCATCGGAATCGGCGACCTTCAGCATGTAGCGCGTGCCCGGGCCGAGGCCCGTGGCCGTTACATAGGCAACGCGAGTCCAGAACGCGCCACGCACGCCGAGGATTTTTTCGTAGATCTCGTCGGCGATCTGGTGGCCGACTTCACGCATGCTCTTTTCGCGACCGGGAATCGGCAGGCCCAGCAAGCGCGAGCGCTTGGCCACGTCATACAGGTCGTATTCCACCTGGTAGCCACCATCTGCCGTGTCGACGATTCGCCCGACCACGATGAAGTCCTGCTTGCGCAGGCGCCAGGCGTCGAAGTCGATTTCGCTGCCGCGGGTCGGTCGCGCGGGCGGCATATTGGCGACCGGCAGCGAGCGGAACTGGCCCGAGCGATTCAGGTCGTTGCGGATCACTTCGGACACGTCGGTGCCCGGGGCCACGTTGCGGCCCTGGTAGGGCATCGGCACGACCGCGATGGGCAGGGATGCCTCGTTGCCGGATACCAATCCGATATCCAGGCCCTGGGCTTGCAAGCCGGATGCCGACAACAGCATCAGCACCATCAATAACAGTCGTTTCATCGGGTGCATTCCTCTCTGGGATAACAAAATGTCAGTTCGACCTTGCGCAGGAATACCTTCTCGAATCCCGAATAAGGCATCGGCGTCTTGCGCAATGCGCGGTCCACGAATTCCCGACCTTGTGAATCGTACGGGCAGCTCATGAACTCCACATTGATGACCTCGCCGCCCGGGATCTGGGTGAAGCGAACCCTGCAGTGTGTGAGTTCCGGGGCGCCGATATGGTTCCAGTTCTGGTCGGCGGTCTGCAGCATCGCCGCCTTGTAGGCGGCCAGCAGGCCGGTATCGGCGCCGCGGTCGCCGGCTGGCGCCTCGGGGGCCACCGGGCCCGGGGTTGCCGCGGCGGCGCCCTTCAGGTCGGCCAGCTGCTGCAAACGCTGCTCTTCACGCCGGGTCCGCTTGGCGGCCTCTTCCCGCTCGCGCTGGATTTCTTCCAGCTGCTCGCGCATGCGCTGCCGGCGTTCGGCCGCCTGCTGGCGAAGGATGTCCTGGGTCAGGTCCACCTGTTCCTGGCGCACGCGTTCTTCCTGCTCACGCGCCAGGCGGTCGGCCTGTTCGGCTGCAACCCGCGCGATCCGTTCCTGGTCCACGGTATCGGGCTGGTCCTGCGGCGCCTGCGGCGTCGGTTGCAGCGGCACGTCGCTGGTCTGCGGAATCGGCTCGGGAAGCGGCTGTGGCTTGGCCGCGACCGGTTCGGGCTCGGGCTTCGGCTCGACCGGCGTCCTCTCCGAGGCATCGATGGCTGCCTGGACGCGCGCGAGGTCGGCCTTCGATGCCTGCAAGGTGGCCCGGATCGGTTCGCCGATCGCCGACTCCTCGGGCATCGTCAGCATGTAGCGCGCACTCAGCCAGAACAGCCCGACCAGGGCGGCGTGGAAGAGCACCGACAATCCGAATGCGCGCAACTGGTCGGCCGTCGACTCCATGCGGTCAGCGCGCCTTTGCCTCGGGTGGCTTGCTCATCAGGCTCATTTTTTCGACGCCGGCTTTTTGAAGCAGCGTCATTACGTCATAGACCTGCTGGTAGCTGGTCTTCTTGTCGCCCGCCACGTACACCGCGATGTTGGGATTGGTCGCCACCAGGGAGCGCATCTCCGCATCCAGGTCAGCGAAGGTCACTTTCTTCAGGTTGGCGTCGGGCAACTTCAGCCCGTAGCCGCCCAGCGAATCCACGCTGACGATCACCGGCTCTTTGTCGCTGGTGATGCCGCGCGCCTGGGAATCGGGCATGTCGATGTCCACGCCCAGGTTCAGCAGCGGCGCCGTGATCATGAAGATGATCAGCAGCACCAGCATCACGTCGATATAGGGCACGACGTTGATTTCCGATTTCAGCTTGCGGGTGCGCAATCGGCGGGAAAAGGCGGAGGTGGTCATGGCAGGTTCCTCAACGGTCGCGGGCGGCGAATGGGGTTAGCCCTGTTCATCCGTGTGCGATTGCCTTTGCAGGATCGAGGAAAATTCCTCGGCGAAACTTTCGTAGCGCACCGACAGGCGCTCGACCCGCGTCGCGAAGCGGTTGTAGGCCCACACTGCGGGAATGGCGGCAAAAAGACCCATTGCGGTGGCGATCAGTGCTTCCGAAATACCCGGCGCCACCGTGGCGATGGTCGCCTGTTTGTTGTTGGCCAGGCCGTGGAAGGAAATCATGATGCCAAACACGGTTCCGACCAGGCCCACGTACGGCGCCGTCGATCCAACATTCGCAAGCAGCTCGAGGTTGTGTTCCAGTCGGTCGATTTCGCGGGCGAGAGTCGCGCGCATGGCGCGTTGCGCGCCTTCCAGCTGGCTGCGCGCGTCAATGGTGCGGTGTTGCTGGCGCAGGCGGGTGAACTCGCGGAAGCCGGCTTCGAAAATCGCTTCGAGCCCCGTCACCACGCGATTTCGCTCGGTCGAGGTGCGGTACAGGGCATTCAATTCCGCGCCCGACCAGAACCGGCCCTCGAACTCCTCGGCCTCGCGATTGGCCTGGTTGAACACGCTGGTCTTGCGGAAGATCACGAACCAGCTCATCACCGAGGCGACCAGCAGCAGGATCATCACCACCAGAACCGGCCAGCTGGCATGCAGTATCAGGTCGAGGTAATCGAGCCCACCCTCTCCTACCGCCACGGCCTGCACGGCGACTTCCGGCGGTGCTGCGGTGGCGGCGGTGGCTGCCAGCATCATCAGGGCATCGATCATCGGGGGGATTCTCCGGGAATGGGGTCGGCCAGCATCCACTTGGGCAGGGGACGCGGCTTGAAAGTGGAAGCACGCAGGCAGGCAATGCGCATCTGCGCACGCAGGAGACACTCGTCGTCGCGAAAAAGTTCCTGCGCGACGGTGAAACTGGCCGATCGACGTTCGGTAAGCACTACGGTCACCTGCAGCAAATCATCCAGTCGCGCCGGTTTCAGGAATTCGATGTTCATGTCGCGCACCGCCAGCACCAGGTCGTCGCTGTCGCGCAGCGATTGCTGGTGGATGCCCAAGGCGCGGACCCACTCGGTGCGGGCCCGTTCCAGGAAGCACAGGTACTGCGCGTGGTAAACCACGCCCCCGGCGTCCGTATCTTCCCAGTAGATCCTTATCGGATAGCTGAACGGCGCGGCGGGACTGGGCTCGGTCGCGGCGTCGGGGTCCTGGTTCACTCGAAGAGATCCGTTGCCTGCTGGTCCGGGCGACGCGGCGGCTTCAGGCCCAGGTGCGTATAGGCCTTGTTCGTGGCCATGCGGCCGCGCGCGCTGCGCACGATGTAGCCCTGCTGGATCAGGTAGGGCTCGATCACGTCTTCCAGGGTGCCGCGTTCCTCGCTAAGCGCTGCGGCCAGCGATTCCACGCCGACCGGGCCGCCTTCGAAATTGTTGATGATCATGCGCAGCAGGTTGCGATCAACCTCATCGAAGCCCTGGGCATCCACCTGCAGCATCTTCATCGCTGCGTCGGCTGCGGCCTTGTCGATATGGCCCTCGGCCCGCACCTGGGCGAAATCGCGGGCGCGGCGCAACAGGCGGTTAGCGATGCGCGGCGTGCCGCGCGAGCGCGTGGCGATTTCCCCGGCGCCTTCGGGCGCGCAGGCGATGTCCAGGATGGAGGCCGAGCGGCGCACGATGCGGGTCAGTTCTTCCGGTGAATAGAACTGCAGGCGCTGCACGATGCCGAACCGGTCGCGCAGGGGGCCGGTCAGCAGGCCGGCGCGCGTGGTGGCGCCAACCAGGGTGAAGGGCGGCAGGTCCAGCTTGATCGAGCGTGCGGCCGGGCCCTCGCCGATCATGATGTCGATCTGGAAATCTTCCATCGCCGGATACAGCACTTCTTCCACCACCGGCGACAGCCGATGGATCTCGTCGATGAAGAGCACGTCGTGCGGCTGCAGGTTGGTCAGCAGGGCGGCCAGGTCGCCAGCGCGCTCGATTACCGGGCCGGAAGTCTGGCGCAGGTTGACGCCCATCTCGTGGGCGATCACGTGGGCCAACGTGGTCTTGCCCAAGCCGGGCGGGCCGAATATCAGCACGTGGTCCAGCGCTTCGCTGCGGCGGCGGGCCGCTTCGATATAGATCTTCAGCTGCTCGCGGACGGTTTCCTGGCCGAGGTATTCATCCAGCCGCTTGGGCCGGATGCTGGCCTCGACCGCCTCGTCTTCGCGGGTAACGGAACTGCCCAGGACGCGCGTTTCTTCCATGCCGGGCATTATGGCTTAGTTCGTTACGCGAGTGGCCTAGATGGTTACCTGCGTACCCAGCTCCACCAGCCTGTTGCCTGGAATGGAAAAGAACTCCGTGGCCGGCGTAGCGTTGCGCGACATCACCAGGAAAAGCTTGTCCCGCCACAGGGCCATGCCCTCGCCGGCAATCGCGGTCAGCGACTCGCGGCTGGCGAAAAAGGTCGTGTCCATCGCGTCGAAGGCCGGTCCCGGAATCTTCCAGTTCTTCAACGCGGCCGGCACGTCCGGATTCTCCATGTAGCCAAAACGCAGGCTCAGCCGCTGGAAGCCATGCCCCAGCTCGCTGTAGGCGATGCGCTCGCCCTCGTCGGCGCGCGGCACGTTCAAGGTTTCCACGCTCAGCAACACATTCCGTTCGTGCAATACCTTGTTGTGCTTGAGGTTGTGCAGCAACGCCGGCGGCATGTATTCGTTGGATGGCGTCATGAAGACAGCCGTGCCCGACACCCGCGCCGGCGGGTCCACCATGATCGATTCGACGAAATGTTCGATGCGCAGGCTGTCGCGATTCACGTGCTCGCGCACCAGGTCGCGGCCGTGTCGCCAGGTGCGCATCACGGTAAAGGCCACGATGCCCAGGGCCACCGGGAACCAGGCGCCTTCCATGAACTTCACCGCGTTCGCCGACAACAGGGCAATGTCCACCGTCAGGAACAGGATCGCCATCGGCCAGATGATGCGCGGTGATATCCGCCACTTCTGCGAGGCCAGGATGATCAGCAGGATGGTGTCGATCAGCATGCTGCCGGTCACCGACACGCCGTAGGCCGAGGCCAGGTTGCTCGATGTCTGGAAGGTCAGCACCAGTATCATCACCAGCACCAGCAGGATGCGATTGACCCAGGGCAGGTAAACCTGGCCGATCGTTTCCGCCGAGGTATGCACCAGCACCAGGCGTGGCAGGTAGCCCAGCGATATGGCCTGGCGGGCCAACGAGAATGCGCCGGAAATCACCGCCTGCGAAGCAATGACCGTCGCCAGCGTGGCCAGCCCGATCATCGGGAACAAACCCCAGGTCGGCACCAGCGAATAGAAGGGGTTGTGCGCGGTTTCCGGGTCCGCCAGCACCATCGCGCCCTGGCCGAAATAATTCAGCAGCAAGGCCGGCAACGCGACGAAGATCCATGCCTTCTTGATCGGTATCCGGCCGAAGTGGCCCATGTCCGCATACAGCGCTTCGCCACCGGTCACTGCCAGCACCACCGCGCCCAACGCCAACCAGGCGTGCACGCCATGATGGATGAAGAACTTGATGGCATAGACGGGATTCACCGCATACAGCACTTCGGGATTGCGCAGCACCTGCGCCCCACCCAGCAGCGCGAGGGTTACGAACCAGACCAGCATCACCGGCCCGAATATCTTGCCGACGCGGTCGGTGCCGTGGCGCTGGAAGGCGAACAACACCAGCAAGACGGCAATGGTCACGGGCACGATGTAGCGGTCCAGACCGGGCGCAGCCACCTTCAGGCCCTCCACGGCCGACAGCACCGAAATCGCCGGTGTAATCACGCTGTCGCCGAAAAAAAGCGCCGTGCCGAAGATGCCCAGCAGGCCGATGCCGTAAGTGAGTGGCGACGCAATCGGCAGGCTGCGCTGCACCACCGCCATCAGCGCCAGGATGCCGCCTTCGCCGCGGTTGTCGGCGCGCAGGATCACCATCACGTATTTCAGCGTCACCACCAGCATCATCGCCCAGAACACCAGCGACAGGATGCCGAGCACGTTGGCGGGATCAGGTTGCAGGCCGTACTTCTCGCCGAAGGCTTCCTTCAGCGTGTACAGCGGGCTGGTGCCGATGTCGCCGAACACCACGCCGATGGCGCCCAGCACCAGCGGCCATGATTTGGGCGGCGACGTTCCCTGCGCTTGTTGGGACATGGGTGCGGCTTCCTGCCGGCGTCAGCCGTTGCGGAGCATGGATTTTAGCGCTTTCCGGATGATGTCTTCGGCACTGTCGCCGGCGGCACCTTCTTTCAGCATCCTGGTGATTTCAGCAGGCTTGTAGCCCAGTTGCTGCAAGGCGACGCTCGCTTCGGCCACCGGGTCGTTGGGTACGCCCTTGCCGACGATGCTCGCCGGGCCACCGGTGAAGTCGGCAGCGCGGTCGCGCAACTCGACCACGATGCGCTCGGCCGTCTTCTTGCCGATGCCGGGGATGCGCGTCAGCGCGACCACGTCGCCGGTCTGCACCAGTCGCGCAAAATCATCCACGCTGGCGCCGGACAGGATGGCCAGCGCAATCTTCGCGCCTATACCCGTCACCTTCTGCACATCGCGGAACAACCTGCGTTCGATCTCGCGCATGAATCCGTACAGCGCGACCGAGTCTTCCTTCACCGCGTGATGGGTGAACAACACCACCTCGCGACCGATCTCGGGCAGGTCGTAGAAGGTGGACATGGGCGCTTCGAGTTCATAGCCGACGCCACCGACATCGATCATCAGCCAGGGCGGCTGCTTGTGCACCAGGATGCCTTTCAGGCGGCCGATCATTTGCGGCTCCAGACTTCGCGGGCGGACACGCCCATGCGTTTTGCCGTGGCGCGCACATGCGCGTGGGTAATCGCGACCGCCAGGGCATCGGCGGCGTCGGCCTGGATCTTGCCGTGCAGGTTCAACATGACGCCGATCATATGCTGGACTTGCACCTTGTCGGCGCTGCCCTTGCCCACCACCGCCAGCTTGATCTCCTTGGCCGCGTATTCGTGCACCGGCAGGTCGCGCATCACCGCCGCGCACATCGCCGCGCCGCGGGCCTGGCCCAGCTTCAAGGCCGAATCGGGATTGCGCGCCATGAAGACCTTCTCGATCGCCACTTCGGCCGGCTGGTACTTTTCAATGATTTCGCCCAGGCCGTCCAGCAGCAGCTTCAGGCGCAGCGGAAAACTCTCGGCGTCCAGCAACTTCAGCGGCGCATGGAAGACATGCGTCACCCGGCCACCGGCATCGCAATCGATGATGCCGACACCCGTGCGCTGCGACCCAGGATCGATCCCGAGGATTCTCGTCATTTTGGGATCGGCCTCAGCCGGGCAGACCGCGTGTCACTGATACGCTTCCTGCGGAAGCTCGGCGTTGTGATACACGTTTTGCACGTCGTCCAGGTCCTCGAGCATGTCGAGCATCTTCACCACGTGCTCGGCGGTTTCGCCGGTCACGGCAATGTCATTCTCGGCGCGCATGGTCACTGCCGCCTGCTCGGGAATGAAACCACCCTTCTCCATCGCGTCCTTCACTGCCTGGAACTGGTCCGGCGAGGTGATCACGTCGATGGCGCCGTCTTCGGGATACACCACGATGTCGTCGGCGCCGGCGTCAATCGCGGCTTCGGTGATGGCGTCTTCATTGGCGTCGGCCGGGAAACTCAGCACGCCGACCTTCTTGAACATGAAAGCGACGGAGCCATCGGTGCCGAGGTTGCCGCCGTGCTTGCTGAAGGCATGGCGCACGTCGGCCACGGTGCGCACCTTGTTCTCGGTCATGCATTCGACGATGACGGCGATGCCACCGGGGGCGTAGCCCTCGTAGCGGATTTCTTCGTAGTCCACGCCTTCCAGGCCGCCGGTGGCTTTCTTCACGGCGCGGTCGATCACGTCGCGCGACATATTCACGCCCAGCGCCTTGTCCATCGCCAGTCGCAGTCGCGGGTTGGCCTTCGGGTCGCCGCCGCCGGCGCGCGCCGCCACCGAAATTTCGCGGATCACCTTGGTAAACACCTTGCCGCGCTTGGCGTCCTGCGCGCCCTTGTGCCCGGCAATCTTCATCAACCTGCCCATGCATCACCCGCCTTGTGTCGTGGCGCAATTATAGCCGGGCCGGCTCGAAGCTACCGGTAGCGAGGTATCGGGCCGCCAGTTCTGCCGCCTCGGCCGACACGATCAGGCCCGAATGGCTGGCGTGGATGACGACGTGCGCCTCCAGGCCCGGCAGCCGGGTCTCGCCCACGGCCACCGTGCCATCGTTGTCTTCGTTGAAACGGCCGAAAAACCGGCCCAGGCCCATCGAACGGCTACCCGCGATCATTCCCACGGGGCGGTCCGGGGGCAATTGCCGGATGCCGGCCCGCAACAGGGGGCCGCTGCGGCCGGAGGCGAAGCCGGCGCCGTGTTCCACCAGGCCGCGCGCCGCCGCACTGCCGGCGATGGGCGAGCCGAGACAGACAATGCGCGCCTTCGGCAGGTCGGAATTGCGCTTCAGGGCTTCCAGCGCGATCAAGCCACCCAGGCTGTGGGCCAGCACATTCACGGGCTGGTCGCCATGCGCGCGCAGGCGATCACCCAGGTGCACGATCGCCTCTTCCGGGTCGCGCCACAACGTGGAGTAGGCAAACAACTCCGGCGCAAATCCACGCTTGCGCAAGCGCAAGGCCATCGGCACCAGCGCCGGCCGGCGCATCATCAATCCGTGCAGGAGGATGACCGCGGCGGCCATGGCCGATCAGCCCGGGTCGCGAACCTTTACGTGCAGCTCTGCCAGTTGCTTGTCTGGCACCGCCGACGGCGCAGAAGTCAGCAGGCACTGCGCGGATGCCGTCTTCGGGAACGCGATCACGTCGCGGATCGAATCGGTGCCGGCCATCAAGGCCGCGATGCGGTCGATACCGAAGGCGATGCCACCGTGCGGCGGCGCGCCATAGCGCAGGGCTTCCAGCAGGAAGCCGAACTTGGCCTGCGCCTCCTCGCGGCTGATGCCCAGTAGATCGAACACCGTGCTCTGCATGTCGGAACGATGGATACGCACCGAGCCACCACCGATCTCGTTGCCGTTCAACACCATGTCGTAGCCGCGGCTGACCGCGGTGCGCGCATTGGCGGAAAGGTCCGCCACGTCGTCCACCTTGGGCGCGGTGAAGGGGTGATGCAGCGCGACGAAGCGATGCTCCTCCTCGTCGTATTCGAACATCGGGAAATCGGTGACCCACAGCGGCGCCCATCCGGTCGCGACCAGCCCGGCGTCCTTCGCCACCTTCAATCGCAGCGCACCCATGAAGTCGGAAACCGACTTCCACGGACCGGCGCCGAAAAACAGCAAGTCGCCAGTCTGCGCGTCAGTTGCCTTCAGCAGTGAAGCCAGCGTCGCATCGTCAAGGAACTTCGCGATCGGCGAGTTGACGCCCTCACGACCCTTCGAAAGGTCTTCCACTTTCAGCCACGCCAGGCCCTTGGCGCCGTGCTTCGCCGCGTGCGCGGCGTTGTCGTCGATCTGCTTGCGGCTCAACACGGAACCACCGGGCAAGCGCAACGCAGCCACGCGGCCGTCAGGCACGTTGGCCCAATCGGTGAACACCTTGAACTCGCAAGCCTTCACCAACTCGGCCACGTCCACCAGCTCCAGCGTTATGCGCAGGTCCGGCTTGTCCGAACCAAAACGACGCATCGCCTCGGCGTAGGTCAGGCGCGGGAACGGATTGGCAAGATCCACCCCTTGCACTTCGCGGAACACATCGCGGATAAGCGTTTCGACATAGTCCTGGATATCACGCTCGGTAACGAAGGCGAACTCCATGTCGAGCTGGGTGAATTCCGGCTGGCGATCGGCGCGCAAGTCCTCGTCGCGGAAGCAGCGCGCGATCTGGTAGTAGCGGTCCATGCCGGCCATCATCAGCAACTGCTTGAACAACTGCGGCGACTGCGGCAGGGCGAAGAACTGCCCCGCATGCACGCGCGACGGCACCAGGTAATCGCGCGCGCCTTCCGGCGTGGCCTTGGTAAGGATCGGCGTCTCGATGTCCTGGAAGCCGGCGGCATCCAGGTGGCGACGCAATGCCTGCACCAGCGCGATGCGCTTGCGCATGTTCTTCTGCATGGTCGGGCTGCGCAGGTCGAGGTAGCGATATTTCAGGCGCACGTCCTCGCCAGGGTTCTCGTGCGAATAGAACGGCAGCTTGTCGGCGCGATTGAGTATCTCGATATTCGTGGCGATTACTTCCACCTTGCCGGTGGCGATCTTGTCGTTCACGCTGTGCCGCGCGCGCACCGTGCCGGTGACGCGCAGGCAGTATTCGTAGCCGACATCCGCAGCGACGGCAAACACGTCCGGGCTATCGGGATTGGCCACCACCTGCACGATGCCTTCGTGGTCGCGCAGGTCGATGAAGCACACACCGCCCAGGTTGCGGGCGACGTCGGCCCAGCCACAAAGGGTGACGGTTTCGCCGACCAGGGCTTCAGTCACAAGGCCGCAAAAATGGGTACGCATGGGGGTCTCCGGGCCGCTTGGGCCAAATCAGCCTTCTATTTTGCCAGAAACCGGCCGGGCATTAGGCATCCGTACACCTAGGTGACGGCCCGTTTAACAGGGTTTCGGCCAGTGGGTCGCCGTACAGGCTGCCGTGCCTAGGGTGTCTCACGCATGTCCAACACTGCTCAGGAGCTTCACCATGAAAAGGAATCTTCTCGCCTGCCTGCTTGTACTAGGCACCCTGCTAGGGGCCAGTCAGGTCCAGGCCCAATCCAGTACGCGCGACCAGATCAGGATGATCGAGAGCGAATACGCCCGTATCAACAATGGCCGCATCATCAGTGATGACCAGCTCGAGTTTTACCTCGACCGGTCCAACGCCGGCTGGAGCATGAACCAGATCAGCCGCGACATGACCTTGTCGCGACAGGCTTATGCCAACCGCGCCTGGCGTCCGGCCACCGGCTGGACCGCACGCGAAGTGATCTGCTCCAGCGTGGACAATCGCTATCGCGAATGCGCCGTGCCCTTCCGCGGCACCGCCGTCATCACCCAGCAGATCTCGCAATCAGCCTGTATCGAAGGCCGCAGCTGGGGCCAGAAGCCCGGCGCCGTGTGGGTTCGCAACGGATGTCGCGCCCGCTTCGGCATCGTGCGCACCGGCAACACCGGTCCGCAGCCGGGCAACAATCGCATGGTCGTCTGCGCAAGCAACCAGGGCGCCTATCGTGAATGCAACACCGGTTTCCGTGGTCGCGTCGAGCTGGTCAATCGCTTGAACAACAGCCAGGCCTGCATCGAGGGTCGCAGCTGGGGCCAGCGTGAAGGCGTGGTATGGGTTCGCAATGGTTGCCGTGCGCAGTTCCAGTCCGTCGGCCGTCGTGGCCCGCGTGACGACTATGCCGACAACCGTAGCGACTGGCGCCGTGACGCCAACTACGGCGTTACCTGTTCCAGCATCGACAACCGTCGCCAGCTCTGCACCTGGGATCCGCGCTACGGCACGCCTCGCATCGTGCAGCGCCTGTCCTCCAACAACTGCGTCGAAGGTCGCGACTGGGGTTATGACAACCGCGGCCAGCTGTGGGTGGACGCCGGTTGCCGCGCCCGCTTCGGTTTCCGTTGATCGAAATCAAGTTCGCGTCATCGTGATGTGAAGACAATGCCTTGGTACGCCGGGGCATTCTCTTTGCTGGCCTCGCAGGCCTTGAATTGGCGTATCTTCCGGAAGACGCCGGCATCGGGCCAGTCAATGGCCGACCCCAGCGTCCACAACCAAGGGGGTCACCGATGTTCAAGTTCCTCGCCACTTCATTACTACTCGCCGGCTTGCTCGCGACCAGTCCGTCGCAAGCACAGGTCGGCGCCCGCGCTTACGCGCCGGAAAACATCAGCCAACTGTCAACGTCGGACCAGGTCCGCGTCATCGAAAACGAATATCGCGACCAGTCGCGCGGGCGCTCCATTCCCGACGACCAGCTCGATTTCTACCTCGACCAGGTCCGCTATTCGCGCTGGACCTTCAGCCGTATCCAGACCGATATCGCGACGTCATTGCGCGGCAACAGCAACTGGCGCCCGCCGGGCAGCGGCTGGAACCAACGCGAGGTCATCTGCACCAGCGTCAATCGCCAATATCGCGAATGCCGCACACCCTACAACGGTCCCGCGCGCATCACCCAGCAGATTTCGTCCACGCGCTGCGTGGAAGGCCGCAACTGGGGTTCGCGTCCGGGCCTGATCTGGGTGGACCAGGGTTGCCGCGCGCGCTTCGCCGAAAGCAGCACGGGCTGGCCGGGCTGGGGAAGTGGCAGCGGCCAGCGCGAGGTCACCTGCGAAAGCAAGGACGAGCGCTATCGCCAGTGCAACACCGGCTTCCGCGGCCAGGCCAGACTGGTGCGCCAGCTGTCCAAGCATGCCTGCATCGAAGGCCGTAGCTGGGGCCAGGCACAGGGCATGGTGTGGGTGTCGCGCGGTTGCCGCGCACGCTTCGAAGACACCGGCTGGGCCGGTGGCAACGATGGCTATCCGGGCAATTCGGGGCAGATGGTTACCTGCGAAAGCAACGACGACCGTCGCCGCCAGTGCCCGTGGAATGAACGCTGGGGCCGTCCGCGCCTGATCCAGCAGATTTCCAAGACTGCGTGCATTGAAGGCCGCACCTGGGGCTATTCCTACAACACCCTGTGGGTGGACAACGGTTGCCGCGGCCGCTTCGGCGCCCGCTAACGCACCAATCCGCTAGCCGACTCGGCTAGTCGGATGATTTTGCCGCAGGCTTCGATTCCGGTTTCGCCGGGGTCGCAGCCTTCGGTTCCGGCTTCGATTCAACTTTCGATTCGGTTTTTGCAGGCGCGCTGGCAGCAGGCGAATCCGCCTTGTCCACCAGGTTGCGCTTCTTGTCGCCGTCTTTCTTGAAGTCGGTCTCGTACCAACCTGCACCGGCCAGGCGGAAACTCGGCGCGGTCAGCTGGCGGCGCACTTGCTCGGCGCCACATTCCGGACACACGGTCGGGTCGGCGTCGGACAGGCGCTGCAAGCGGTCGAACTGATGGCCGCAGCTGTCGCATTCAAAGGCATAGATCGGCATCGTGATTCCTCAAATCGGCGTCAAGCCGTTTCCTGCTGTTCCAGAAGCACCAGCCACTCGGATTCCAGCGCTTCGCGTTCGGCATTCAACTGGCCCTGGCGCTGCGCCAGGCGCACCATCGCGCCACCGCCATCGCTGTTGTACATGGACGGATCGGCGAGCTCGTCCTCGATGTGCTTGGATTCCGATTGCAGCGTGGCGATCCGCGCTTCAATGGCCTTGATGCGTTTGTCCGCGGCGTCGATCGCCTGCTTCGAACGCACCGGCTTCGGCGCGGCCACGGGCACTGCCATCACGGGCGCGGCCTTGTCAGCCTTGTCGGTCTTGCCACCGCGCGATCGCAGCCACGCCGCGTATTCGTCCAGGTCGCCGTTGAATTCTTCCACATGCCCATCGGCCACGCGCCAGAAGGTTTCGCAGACCAGGCCGATCAAATGGCGGTCATGCGACACCAGCACGATGGCGCCGGGGAAATCACTCAGGGCCTCGGCCAGCGCTTCGCGCATGTCCAGGTCCAGATGGTTGGTCGGTTCGTCCAGCAGCAATACATTTGGCTTGAGGTAGGCAATCAGCGCCAGCGCCAGTCGCGCGCGTTCTCCGCCGGAGAATCCGTCCACCGATTCGAAGGCGCGGTCGCCGACGAAATTCCACTGCCCCAGGAAGTTGCGCAGCTGCTGCTCGCCGGCATTGGGATCGATCTCGCGCAGATGCCACAGCGGCGTCTGCCCTTCGTGCAGGCTTTCCACCGTGTGCTGCGCGAAGTAACCCAGCTTCAGGTCCGGATGCGCCACGCGCTCGCCGTTGATCAGCGCGAGTTCGCCCACCAGCGTCTTCACCAGCGTCGATTTACCCGCGCCATTGGGGCCGAGCAAGCCAACACGATCACCGGCCTCCAGGCCAAACCCGACATCATGAAGAATCACTGTGGGAGCGGCCTTGGCCGCGATGCTCTTCGGAATCGCGGCCAAGGCCGCTCCCACATCCGCGGGATAGCCGGCATCCACGTGGTTCAGGCGGATCAGCGAATGCGGCAGGCGCGTCGGCTCGGCGAAGTTGATGTGGAACGCGCGCTCGGCGCGCACCGCCTCGGTGCCGGCCAGTTTCGCCAGGCGCTTCACGCGTGACTGCGCCTGCTTGGCCTTGCTGGCCTTGGCCTTGAAGCGATCGATGAAGCTTTGCAGGTGGGCGCGTTCGGCCTGCATCTTTTCGTGGGTAATCTGCTGCAGGCGCAGGTGCTCGGCGCGTTGGCGCTCGAAGCTGGTGTAGTCGCCGGTGTAGAGCTTGGCCTTGCCTTCGTGCAGGTGCAGCGTGTGCGTGGACACGCCGTCCAGGAATTCGCGGTCATGCGAAATCAGCATCAGCGTGCCGGGATATTTCAGCAGCCATTGCTCGAGCCAAAGCACCGCATCCAGGTCGAGATGGTTGGTGGGTTCGTCCAGCAGCAACAGGTCCGACGGCTTCATCAGCGCGCGCGCCAGGTTCAGGCGCACGCGCCAGCCACCCGAGAACGACGACACCGGACGCGAATGCGTTTCCGCCGGAAAGCCCAGGCCATGCAGCAATCGACCGGCGCGCGCGCTGGCGTCGTAGCCATTCAATTCATCGAGCTTGTGGTGAGCTTCAGCCACCGCGTCGTAGTCTTCCGCGTCCATCGCCGCGGCTTCGGCGCGAATCACTTCATACACATCGGCATCGCCGCTGAGCACGAAGTCGATCGCCGGATCGGGCAATGACGGTGTCTCCTGCGCTACGCTGGCGATGCGCAGGCGGCTCGGCATGTCGAGATTGCCCACGTCGGATTCGATCTCGCCCATAATGGTGGCGAACAGGCTCGATTTTCCGCAGCCGTTGCGACCGATCACGCCCACCCGCCATCCGGCGTGCAGGGTCAGGTCCACGTTGGACAAAAGCAGGCGTTCGCCCCGGCGCAGCGCGAAATTCTTGAAGGCGATCATAGCCCCGTAGTTTAACAGGTCACCAGGAGATCGAATGCCCCACGAAACGCCGCTAATCGCCCTGTTGGCCGGAGGACTGGTCGCCGCGTTCCTGCTGGGGGCGCTGGCGCATCGCTTCAAGCTGTCACCCCTGGTCGGCTACCTGGTCGCCGGCATGCTGGTCGGCCCCTACACGCCCGGCTTCGTCGCCGACGCCAGCATGGCGTCGGAGCTCGCCGAAATCGGCGTGGTCCTGCTGATGTTCGGCGTCGGCCTGCATTTTTCGATCGACGACCTGCGCGCCGTGCGCAAGATCGCCTTCCCGTATGCGCTCGCGCCCATCGCCTTCGCCACCTTGCTTGGCTGGGGCCTGGGCCATGGCGTGTTGGGCTGGACAAATTGGCAGGGCGTGGTCTACGGCCTGGCGCTGTCCGTGGCCAGTACCGTCGTCTTGCTGAAGGCACTTGAGGAAAACCGGCTCGTCGATTCCGAACGAGGCAAATCCGCCATTGGCTGGCTGATCGTCGAGGACATCATCGTCATCCTGGTGCTGGTGCTGCTGCCGGTACTGTCGCGCTCGCTGGGCAAGGGCGAGGGCGAATTCGACCTGGGCGCCGTCATCAAGTCGTTGCTGTTCACGCTGGGGAAATTGGCGGTATTCATCACCGTGATCGTGGTGGTCGGCCGGCGCCTCATCCCTGCCCTGCTGCGCCGCGTCGCCGGCACCGGCTCGCGCGAATTGTTCACGCTGGGCGTACTGGCGATCGCACTGGGCATGGCCTTCGGCGCCGCCGAGCTGTTCGGCGTGTCCATCGCGCTGGGCGCCTTCTTCGCCGGCATGCTGTTGAACGAATCCGAACTCAGCCACAAGGCCGCCGCCGATTCGCTGCCGATGCGCGACGCATTCTCGGTGTTGTTCTTCGTCTCCATCGGCATGTTGTTCAACCCCAATATCGTGGTCGAACAACCGCTGCTGGTGCTGGCGACCTTCTTCATCATCACCATCGGCAAACCTGCGGCCGCTTTCCTGATACTGAAACTGGCAAATCGATCCAACACCACCGCCTTCACCATCGCCGCCAGCATTTCCCAGATCGGTGAATTCAGCTTCATCCTCGCCGGCCTGGCCGTGGGCCTGAAGATCCTGCCGCCGGAGGCGCGCGACCTGGTGCTGGCCGCTGCCTTGCTGTCCATCATCGCCAACCCACTGGCCTTCAAGCTGCTGACCAACTGGCAGCGCCGCGAGAAAGTCGCGCAAGCCGCCGACAAGTCAGCCAGCAAGAGTGTCGTGGAAGAAAACGACGAAGACACCGGCCCAGCCTTGCCGCAAACCGGCCACACCCTGCTGGTCGGCTACGGCCGCGTCGGCCGGCAACTGGCCGAACTTCTGCGCGAACGCAACGTGCCCCTGTCGGTCATCGACAACGACCCCGACCTGGTGCAGCAAGCCCGCAACGACGGCCTCGCGGCCACCCGCGGCAACGCCGCCTCGGCAAACCGCATGGCCGAACTTTTCCCGGAGGCCGCCACGCACGCGCTGGTCGCCATCCCCAACGCCTTCGAAGCCGGCGAGATCATCGCCCGCCTGCGCAAGTCGAACCCCGCCATGATCATCCTCGCCCGCGCCCACAGCGACGCGGAATCACGCCACCTCATCTCGCAAGGCGCCGATGGTGCGGTGCTGGCCGAACGCGAGCTCGCCTATTCGATGGCCGAGATGGTTCTCGCTGCGCCCAAGCAGTGAGCGTTACGGCGAGGCAGGGGTCGGTATTCACTTCGAGTCGCTGCACTCGCGCCTGTCGGCGCTCGCGCGACTTGGTCGAAGCAAACACCGCCCCCCGCTCCCAGACGTAATCCGTACTTCTATCCTGCTGTCCTCACGACCAAGTACCGATACAAGGCTTCCACTTCGTCTCGGCGAATGGCAGGGTCAGAGAGGTAATAGACGGGTTCACCGTCATCGTTCTTATTCTGTCGAAGCGCTGCTTGTCACGTGGTGGAGCCACGTGTGCACTTCCCTTGATATTTCTGGCTTCGAATTGGAGGCGCGGCGTCGGCTTTGCCCCTCGCTTCGGACGTGGTTGGACCACGTCTGCTTCTTCCCGGCTTATCGTGTTGGTGATTGGGTCGACGTCGGGGCAGGGCATGTTCGTCCGAGTGGTGCAGGACGCAAAGAACGGCGGCTTGTAAAAAACAGGACGTTTTTTCCAAGACGCGGACGAACATGCCCTGACCCGGCGCCGCGCGCCATTTCGTTAACCGCTCGAAAGCTTTCGGAAGTTGAGGGTAACGCCGTCGGTATCGACGACGACGGTGTCGCCCTGGCCGAATTCGCCGGAGAGGATGCGATTGGCCAGCGGGTTTTCCAGTTGTTGCTGGATCGCACGCTTGAGTGGCCGGGCGCCGTAGACCGGGTCGAAGCCGATGTTGCCGAGCAATGCCAGTGCCGCGTCGCTGATCTCCAGTTTGATCTGGCGTTCCGCCAGTCGCGTGGACAGGTAGGCGGTCTGGATCTTGGCGATGGCCTGGATCTGTTCGGCGGCCAGGGGGTGGAAGACCACGATGTCGTCGAGGCGGTTGATGAATTCCGGACGGAAATGCTGTTGCACCTGCGCCATCACGGCGGCGCGCATGCGGGCGTAGGTTTCGTCGTCGGAACCTGACGCGCTGTCCGAGATCTCCTGGATGTGTTGCGACCCCAGGTTCGAGGTCATCACGATCACCGTGTTGCGGAAATCCACCGTGCGGCCCTGGCCGTCGGTCAGGCGACCGTCGTCGAGCACTTGCAGCAGGATGTTGAAGACATCCGGGTGCGCTTTTTCCACTTCGTCCAGCAGGATCACCGAGTACGGGCGGCGGCGCACGGCTTCGGTCAGGTAGCCGCCTTCCTCGTAGCCGACATAGCCCGGAGGCGCGCCGATCAGGCGGGCCACGGAATGTTTTTCCATGAACTCGCTCATGTCGATGCGGATCATCGCGTCGCCGGAATCGAACAGGAATTCGGCCAGCGCCTTGCAAAGTTCGGTCTTGCCCACGCCGGTCGGGCCCAGGAACAGGAAGGAACCATTCGGCCGGTTCGGATCCGACAGGCCCGCGCGCGAGCGGCGGATGGCGTCGGACACGGCTTTCAGCGCCTCGTCCTGGCCGATCACGCGCTTGTGCAGGTCGTCTTCCATGCGCAGCAGTTTTTCGCGCTCGCCTTCCAGCATCTTGCTGACCGGGATGCCGGTCCAGCGCGACACCACTTCGGCAATTTCTTCAGCCGTCACCTTGTCCTGCAGCAGCTTGAAGCCCTTGGACTCGGTCTCCTGCGCGGCCTTCAACTGCTTGTCGAATTCGGGCAGGCGGCCGTACTGGATCTCGCTCATCTTGGCGAAATCCTGGGTGCGGTGCGCGGCTTCCAGCTCGAGCTTCGCCGCCTCGATCTGTTCCTTGATGCGCGACACGCCGGTCAGCGCGGCTTTCTCCGACTTCCAGATTTCCTCCAGGTCGGAGAACGTGCGCTCCAGTTCCTCGATCGCGGCTTCCAGGTCGGCCAGGCGCTGCTTCGACTCGGCATCTTTTTCCCGGCGCAGCGCTTCGCGCTGGATCTTCAGCTGGATCAGCCGGCGTTCCATGCGGTCCATCTCTTCGGGTTTCGAATCGATTTCCATGCGGATGCGCGACGCCGCCTCGTCCATCAGGTCAATGGCCTTGTCTGGCAGCTGGCGGTCGGCGATGTAACGATGCGACAGGGTCGCTGCGGCGACGATGGCCGGGTCGGTGATCTCCACGCCGTGGTGCACGGCGTAGCGTTCCTTCAGGCCGCGCAGGATGGCGATGGTGTCTTCCACCGACGGCTCACCCACGAACACCTTCTGGAAGCGACGCTCCAGCGCCGCATCCTTTTCCACGTATTTGCGATATTCGTCCAGCGTGGTGGCGCCGATGCAATGCAACTCGCCTCGCGCCAGCGCGGGCTTCAGCATGTTGCCGGCATCCATCGACCCTTCGGCCTTGCCCGCGCCCACCATCGTGTGCAGCTCGTCAATGAAGAGGATGACATTGCCTTCCTGCTTCGACAGGTCGCTCAGCACTGCCTTCAGGCGCTCTTCGAACTCGCCGCGGAATTTCGCACCTGCGATCAGCGCACCCATGTCCAGCGACAGCACGCGGCGGTTGCGCAGGCCCTCGGGCACTTCGCCATTGATGATGCGTTGCGCGAGGCCTTCGACGATGGCGGTCTTGCCGACGCCGGGCTCGCCGATCAGCACCGGATTGTTCTTGGTGCGGCGCTGCAATACCTGGATGGTGCGGCGGATTTCCTCGTCGCGGCCAACCACGGGGTCGAGCTTGCCACTCTCCGCTCGCTCAGTCAGGTCGATGCAGTATTTTTCCAGGGCCTGGCGATGTTCTTCGGCGTTTTCGTCTTGCACTTTCTCGCCTCCTCGCAGACTTTCTATTCCCTTTTCCAGCGTCGCCTTCGTCGCGCCGGCGGCCTTCAGTGCCTGCCCGGCTGCGCCCTTGTCATCCAGCGCCGCCAGCACGAACAGCTCGGACGCGATGAAGGAATCGCCGCGGTCCTGCGCCAGCTTGTCGGTGACGTTCAACAGGCGACCCAGGTCGTTTCCCAGGCTGATGTTGCCCTCCTGCCCGGAAACCTTCGGCAGCTTGTCGAGGGTCTCGACCAGGCGTTGCCGCAAGGTCGTTACGTTGACGCCCGATTGCGCCAGCAGCGGCCGCGTGCTGCCGCCCTTCTGGTCCACCAGGGCCAGCAACAGGTGCGCCGGTTCGATCAGATTGTGGTCGCGACCGACGGCCAGCGATTGCGCATCGCTGAGCGCCTGCTGGAATCGCGAGGTCAGTTTGTCCATGCGCATGGCAGGGGATCCTTGGGTATAGGGGCGGCCCGAAGCCGCGATACCAGCAAAGATGCGGTCGGTACCGGGCGATTCAAGACTGCGCGCCGCAAGCCCTTCAGGTCTTGCGCTGGATCAAGAACCGAACCAGATCACAGTCGCCATGCGGCCGGTGCGCTGGTCACGACGGTGGGAATAGAAGCGCGCCGGGTCCGAAATGGTGCACAGGTCACCGCCGAAAACGCGCGAGACCCCGGCATCAAGCAATCGTCGCCGGGCCAGCGCATACAGATCGACCTTCCAGTGCCCGGGCCGCGTGGCGACGAAGGCCGTTGCGTCCGCAGGATGGGCGCTGACGAAGGCATCGCGCACTTCGGCGCCGATCTCATAGGCCTGCGGCCCCGCTGCGGGCCCCAACCAGGCCAACAGTGTCGGCGGCGAAGAGCGCATTTCCCGGACCGTGGCCTCGAGCACCCCGCCGGCCAGCCCGCGCCATCCGGCATGCGCGGCGGCAACCTCGGTGCCGTCCGCATTGCAGAACAGCACCGGCAAACAATCGGCCGTCAGGATCGCCAACACCACCCCGGCCTGCGACGTCACGCTCGCATCGGCGATGGGCTCGAAAACGGGGTCGGAGTGCCTTTGCGCCGAACCCGAACCGCCCTCTGACTCCATTCTTGCCACGCCTGCGCCATGGACCTGGTTCAACCAGCGCGGCTCGCCGGGCAGGCCGAGTTCGCGGCGCAAAATGCGGCGGTTCTCCAGCGCATTGGCCGGGTCATCACCGCTGCGCAAACCAAAATTGAAACGATCGAAAGGCGGCGGCGAAACTCCCGGCCCCGTACGCAGCGTGGTGAACGCACGAACGTGGGCAGGCGCCGGCCAGTCGGCTTCGAGGCGCGATGTGGGTTTGTCCATGCGCGTCATGTTAGTCCAGGCAGCTCGTCCACGCGCAGGACGTGCAGGCGCGCCAGCGGGGAGTATGCTGCCGGGAATGTCCATCCCGGCCGACCAGCCCGTACCCGGATACCGCATCGTGCGGCTGTTGGGTCGTGGCGGAATGGCAACTGTGTATCTGGCCGTGCAGGAGTCGCTGGGTCGCGACGTCGCGTTGAAGTTGCTGGCCCCGGAACTCGCCGACGACCCGATTGCGGCCGAGCGCTTCATCCGCGAGGCGCGTACGGCAGCCCATCTTCAACACCGGCATATCGTCGGCGTGCACGATGTCGGCAAGCACGAAGGCCAGCCATACCTCAGCATGGAGTACATGCCCCGCGACAGCATCGCCGGCGGCGCCATGCCGCCCGCCGAGGCATTGCAGGTCATTCGCGAAATTGCATTGGCCCTCGACCACGCGCACCAGCAAGGCGTCGTGCATCGCGACGTGAAGCCGGAGAACATCCTGCGCCGCAACGATGGTTCGTGTGCGTTGTCCGATTTCGGCATCGCACGCACGACGGAACCCGGCTTGTCGCTGACCGCCGATGGAATGACCGTCGGCACCCCGCATTACATGAGTCCCGAACAGGTGCAGGGCCAGCCGCTCGATGGCAGGTCCGACCTGTACAGCCTCGGTGTCGTTCTTTACCAGCTGCTCACCGGTGAACTTCCCTATAGCGGCACCGATGGCTGGAACATCGGCATGCAACACATCAGCGCGCCCCGGCCGAGCCTGCCGCCGCCGCTGCAACGATTCCAACCGCTTGTCGATGCACTGATGGCCAAGGACCCGGCGGACAGGCCGCAAAGCGGAGCAGATGTCGCCCGCAGGATCGATGACACGCTGGCGGCCATGACGCCGTCCCGACCTACGTCGGCCACTCCCACGCCGGCAGCCTCGCCATCGTCCGTGCCGGCGTCGCCCGCACCAGCCCGCCGAAATCTTGCCTTTGTTGCGATAGCGGCACTCGCCTTGCTGTCAGCGGTCGCGTGGTATCTGTCGCAACGCGCGCAGCCGGCCGCGACGCCGCTGCAAGACACGGCCGCTGTAGCACAAGCCCAGCGAAGCATCGCCGTCCTGCCCTTGGTAAACCTCAGCGGCAATCCCGACAACGAATACTTTTCCGATGGCCTCGCCGAAACCCTGCTGGACATGCTCGCGCAGGTGCCCGACCTGACCGTCATCGCGCGCACGTCCTCGTTCGCCTTCAAGGGCAAGCCCGACGACGTGCGCAAGATCGGCAAGGCGCTCGATACCACGCATTTGCTCGAAGGCAGCGTGCAGCAATCGGGACAGCGCCTGCGCATCACCGTGCAGCTGATCCGCACCAGCGATGGCGCGCACCTGTGGTCGCAACGCTACGACCGCAAGATGGCCGATGTGTTCGACGTGCAGGACGAGGTGGCCGCCGAAATCGTCAAGGCGATGGAACTCGCGCTGCCGGCTGCCACCGCGGGGCCGATGCGTGCCGGCCGCACTACAAACCTGGCGGCCTACCAGGAATATTTGCGCGGCACCGCACGGTTGCCATTGCGCACCGTCGAGGACTTGCAGGCAGCGATAGTCCACTTCGAGCGAGCCATCGAGCTCGATCCAGGCTATGCCATGGCTTACGCGGTGTGCGCCAACACCTACACGATGCTCAACGCGATGGCCCGCCTGTCGCCGGCGCAAGCGACTCGTCGCGAACAGTACATTCGCAAAGCACTGGAGTTGGACCCCAATTCCGGCGAAGCCCATATCGGGCGCGCCGCCATGTTGCGACGCAGCGATCCCGTCGCCGCCGAACGCGACTTCAAACGCGGGCTGGCCCTCGCGCCAAGCTACACGACGGGCTACGCGTGGTACGCCGGATGGCTGGCCGGCTTTCTCGGGCGGCCCACCGATGCGATACCGTTACTCCAGCGGGCAATCGTGATCGATCCGCTGGATCCCTCGCTCAGGCTCAGCCTGGCCCAGATGTTGCTCGCCCTTGGCCGCATCGAAGAAGCCGAAGCAATCGGCAACACCTTGGTGGCCAATCACCCCAAGTTTCCGCACGGTTTCAACCTGCAAGCGTCCCTGCGCCGGGCGCGTGGAGACCTGGTTGGCGAGCTTCGCTTCCTTCAACGCCTCGTTGATGCCGACCCCCTGTCGGCGTCTGCCAAGCTGGCTCGCTGCGACACGATGGCGCGCGCCGGACTTCTCGAACTGGCGCGATCCTGTCCGCGCGAATTCAGCAAGCTGGGCGGCGCCGCGCATGCGATTCCGGAGATGGAATGGGTCGCGGCCGTCTGGGCAGGCGATTGGAACGCATTGCCGACGGCACAGGCACGGATGGACAATCCGGACACGATCATTCGATCTTATACGGCCAGATTGAACGGTAAGCCCACCGAAGCCCTTGCCATCTACCGCCAGGCTTGGCCCGAGTGGTTCAAGGATCCGATCGGGAATCCCAACCTCGACAACGAGCATCAATTCATCGACGTCGCCTACGCCTTGATCGCGACTGGCGACACGGAGCGGGCCCAACGCGTGCTGCAGATCGGGCTGGACATGGCGGCCAAGCGGCACCCCGGCTCGGGCATCGGCGGCGGCAAGGGCTGGACGGAAGTGCTTGGCCTGGCCCTGCTGGGCCAGAACAGGAAAGCTTGCGGGTCCATGGCCGCGGCCGCCGATGTCGGCATGTACGAAATGCACATGGAATTGGCCGTCGAACCCTTGCTGGCGGACTTTCGCGCGGATCCCTGCTTCGCACCGGCATACGCCAGGGTTCAGGCGCTGGCGCAGTCGCAGATCGCCGCCGCTGAAAAGGCCGGGCTTCTCTAGCGACAGGCCGCCTTACGGTTTGTAGACAGCCGTATCCGCGCGCAGCGTCGCGATCAAGGCCTGCATGTCCGCCGGAATCGGCGCTTCGGTGCTGATCTTTTCGCCTGACACCGGATGCACGAATTCGAGTTTTTCCGCGTGCAATGCCTGGCGCTTGAAGCTGCGCAGCATCTCCACCAGTTCCGGCGTTGCGGCCTTGGGTAGCTTGAAGGAACCGCCGTACAGCGGGTCGCCGATCAGCGGGTGCTTGGCGTAGGCCATGTGCACGCGAATCTGGTGGGTGCGGCCCGTTTCCAGGCGGCATTCCAATACCGTATGCGCGCGGAAGCGTTCGCGCACGCGGTAGTGCGTGATGGCCTCGCGGCCCTGCCCTTCCTTCACCACGGCCTGGCGCACGCGGTCGGTCGCGTGGCGGCCGATCGGCGCATTCACCGTGCCGCCGGCGATCATCGGGCCCACGACCACGGCCACGTACTGGCGATGCACTTCGCGCTCGGACAATTGCTCGACCAGCGCCGAATGCGATCGCAGGGACCGGGCGACCACCATCAGGCCGGAGGTGTCCTTGTCCAGGCGATGCACGATGCCGGCGCGCGGCAGCTCGTTCATGCGCGGGTCGAAGTGCAGCAGGGCGTTGACCAGGGTGCCGCGGGGGTTGCCGGCACCGGGGTGCACGACCAGCCCGGCGGGCTTGTTCACCACCAGCACGTCGGCGTCCTGGTAGACGATCTCGAACGGGATGTCCTCGGCCAGGGCCGTGGTTTCCACTTCGGTGCGCACGTTCAGGGCCACGGTTTCGCCGCCACGCACGGGCGCGCGGGGCCGGGCGGGCTGGCCGTCCAGCAGGGCGTCGCCGGACTTTATCCATTCAGTCAGGCGGCTGCGGGAGAAATCGGGGAACATCTCGGCCAGGGCCTGGTCGAAGCGCTTGCCCGCCAACGACAGGGGCACGGCGGCCTCCTGCAGCTCGAATTCGGCGTCATCGCCTTCGGGGATGTCTGGGGTGTTTGCTGGGTTCATGCGTTATTATCCCCCACTATCGTCCTACCCGCCCAGGCAGAAGCCCGCTGATGATGCGTCCAACCGGTTTTATCCGTCTTTCCCTCGTCCTCGTGCTCGTATTCGCACTGCCCGGCTGCAAGACGGTCGGGGGATGGTTTGGCAAGGACGGCAAGGAAGAAAAGACGGAAACCCTGCCCGTCGAGACCCTCTACGCCGAGGCCCTCGAGAACATGCGTGACGGCGACTACAGCGACGCCAGCCGGTATTACACCCGCCTGGTCGCGCGCTTCCCGTTCGGCCCGTACAGCGAGCAGTCCCAATTGGAGCTGGCCTATGTCCAGTACAAGCTGGGCAAGCCCGAAGATGCGACCTCCAGCATCGACCGCTTCATCCGCACCTATCCGCGCCATCCGCACATCGACTACGCGCATTACCTGAAGGCGGTCATCAACTTCGACCGCAACATCAGCTTCTTCACGCGGATCGCCCGCACCGACGTCTCGTCGCGCGACCTCAACGGCCCGCAGCAGAGCCTGAACGACTTCAACGAAGTCATCCGCCGCTACCCCAACAGCATCTACGCCGCCGACTCGCGCCAGCGCATGGTGTACCTGCGCAACCAGCTGGCCCGGCACGAGCGCAACGTCGGCCTGTACTACCTGCGCGTGGGCGCGTACGTGGCCGCCGCCAATCGCGGCAAGTACCTGATCGAAACCTATCCGCGGTCGGAATACCAGGGCGATGCCGTGGCCACCATGGTGGTCGCCTACACCGCGCTGGGCCAGAAGCAGTTGGCCGACGATGCCACCGCCGTGCTGAAGCTCAACGACCCGAGCCATGCTTATTTCAGCGGTGACTTCCCGCCGAAGAAGGGTGTGTTCCGCCGCTTGAACCCGTTCAAGGGCGAGTTGAAGTAATAACCGATTCGCGGCGCGCTGGTTTATCCACGGCGCGCTGCAACTACCCGCCCCTTAATCGAGGGGCGCGGCCATCACCAGCTTCTCCACCGGATAGCCGCGCTTTTTCGCGTCGGCCTTGATGCGCTCGAATTGCTCGCGCTTCATTGTCGGCGTGCGCGACAGGATCCACAGGTATTTCTGGCTCGGTCCACCAACCACGGCCCACTTGTAGTCAGGGTCTTTCACGATGACCCAGTAGTCGGCCCACACCATCGGCAGCCACGACAGCCAGCCGGGCGCGAAGCGCACCTTCAGTGCACCAGGCTGGCCAGGCACGGTCTTGGCCGCGCCGATCGAGCGATCGATCGTGCCTTCCTTGTTGCGGCAGGCGTTGTCCACCTTGATGGTGCCATCGGGCAGCTTGGTATAGGTCGCGGTGACATCGTTGATGCAATTGCGCTGGAAATACATCGGCAAATGCGCGATCTCGTGCCATTTGCCCGTGTAGCGGGCCAGGTCGAGTTCGGAGACGGGGGTGTTGCCAACGGCGGGCGTCGAGCCGGCCATGGCCATGGCGAGAATGAGAGTTTTCATCGCCTCAGTATCGGCCCGGGCGTGTGAACGTCAGGTCAGTCCGCGTAACCAGAAGTAATCGGGTATCGACGCTCGCGGCCAAACGCGCGTCGCGACAGCTTCGGCCCCGGTGCAGACTGCCGCCGCTTCCACTCACTGAATTTCACTAGACGCAGAATTCGCTTAACAGTCGCAGGATCGAAACCGTCGGCAATAATTTCTGCGGGCGAGCGTTCCTGGTCCACGTAGCGGGAAAGGATGCCGTCCAGTATTTCGTAGGGCGGCAAGGAATCCTGATCGGTCTGGTTCTCACGCAACTCGGCGGATGGCGCACGGGTGATCACGCCTTCCGGAATCACCGGACCACCCGGTTGCTTGTTGCGCCAGACGCAGAGGTCGTAAACCTCCGTCTTGTACAGGTCCTTGATCGGCGCGAAGCCGCCGCACATGTCGCCGTATATCGTTGCGTAACCGACGGCGTATTCGCTCTTGTTGCCGGTGGTCAGCAGCAGGCCGCCGAACTTGTTCGACAGCGCCATCAGCAAGGCGCCGCGGGTGCGGGACTGCAGGTTCTCTTCGGCCACATCAGAGGGCCTGTCAGCGAACAATGGCGACAGCGCGGAAAGAAAACCTTCGAAGGGTTTCGCGATCGGAATCGTCTCGATCCGAACGCCCAGCGCGCGCGCCTGCTCATCAGCCAGGTCGTTGCTGATATCGGCGGTATAGCGTGACGGCAATCGGATGGCAGTTACATTCGACGGACCCAGCGCTTCGGCAGCCAAGGCCATCACCAGCGCCGAATCCACGCCGCCCGATGCACCCAGCCACGCCGTCTTGAAGCCATTCTTGCCGCAGTAATCGCGGATGCCGCGCACGATGGCGTGCCAGGCCAAGGCCTCGTGGCATTCGTCGTCGCGGGTCGGCCACTGCAGGCGAGAAAATTTACGCGTCTCGGCGTTGTAATCGGCCACCAACATCGCATCGGCAAACGCAGCCGCTGCGGGATGCACGAAACCATCACCATCGGCCAGGTCCGACGCGCCATCGAATACCAGCTCGTCCTGCCCGCCCACCACATTCAAATAGGCGATACCCAGGCCGGACTCACGCACGCGGTCGGCCAGCAGCGCATCGCGCTGCGCGGACTTGTCTCGCTCGAAGGGGGACGCATTGGGCACGATCAGCAATTGCGCGCCCAGCGCCACCGTGGAAGCGATCGGCTCGGCGAACCAGAGGTCTTCGCAAATCACCAGGCCAACCGTCACGTCCTTCACCCGGAAGGTGCAGGGATCGGTGTCGGCGGAAAAATAACGGCGCTCGTCGAAGACGGCGTAATTGGGCAATTCGCGCTTGTGGTAGGTCTGCTCGATCGCGCCGTCGCGCAATACGCTGGCCGCATTGAAGACAACCGGACCGACCGGGCGTGGCCAGCCGACCACGGCGACAATGCCGTGCACTCGCGAGGCGACAGAAGCAATTGCCGCTTCGCAATCAGCCAGGAACGCAGGCCGCAATAACAAATCTTCCGGCGGATATCCCGAAACCGTCAGCTCCGGAAACAACACCAGGTCCGCGCCATGCACATCACGCGCTTCCGATAGAAGCGCAACAATCCGCTCCGCATTGCCCGCCACGTCCCCGACCGGAAAGTCGAACTGGGCCAGCGCAATGCGGATCGAATCGGTCATGCAATCGCGGCCAAGGCCGCTCCTACAGGGCTTTCAGGCGGGCCGCGATGGCCTTGCCCAGGTCGCCCGGCGAACGCACCGTGGTGACGCCGGCCGCTTCCAGCGCCGCAAACTTGCCCTTGGCCGTGCCCTTGCCGCCGGATGCGATGGCGCCGGCGTGGCCCATGCGCTTGCCTTCCGGGGCGCTGGCGCCGGCGATGAAGCCGACCACGGGTTTGGTCACGTATTCGGAGATGAACTCGGCCGCTTCTTCTTCGGCCGTGCCGCCGATTTCGCCGACCATGATGATGCCTTCGGTCTGCTCGTCGTCCTGGAACAAACGCAGGCAATCGATGAAGTTCATGCCCTGCATCGGGTCGCCGCCAATACCAATCACCGTGCTCTGGCCAAGGCCGGCGTCGGTGGTCTGCTTCACGGCTTCATAGGTCAGCGTGCCCGACCGCGACACGATCGCGATCTTGCCCGGCATGTGGATGTGGCCCGGCATGATGCCGATCTTGCACTCGCCGGGGGTGATGATGCCCGGGCAGTTGGGACCGATCAGCACCACGTCCTCGTAGGACTTCAGCGCATTCTTCACGCGCAGCATGTCCAGCACCGGAATGCCCTCGGTGATGCAGACGATGACCCGGATGCCGGCATCGGCTGCTTCCAGGATGGCGTCGGCCGCATACGGCGGCGGCACGTAGATAACGGAGGCATCGGCGCCGGTTTCATCCACGGCATCGGCCACGGTGTTGAACACCGGCAGGCCCAGGTGCTTGCTGCCACCCTTGCCCGGGGTTACGCCGCCAACCACCTTGGTGCCGTAGTCCAGCATCTGTTCGGCGTGGAAGGTGCCCTGCGTGCCGGTGAAACCTTGCACGATGACCTTCGTATTCTTGTTGACCAGAACGCTCATGCGGCTTCCTTTGCGGCGGCGACGGCTTTCTGCGCGCCGTCATTGATATCGTCCGCGGCGATGATGGCAAGGCCGCTGTTGCGCAGGATCTCCTTGCCCTTCTCCACGTTGGTGCCTTCCAGGCGCACCACCACCGGCACTTTCACGTCCACTTCCTTCACCGCCTCGATGATGCCTTCGGCAATCATGTCGCAGCGAACGATGCCGCCGAAGATGTTGACGAAAATCGCCTTCACCTTGTCGGACGACAGGATCAGCTTGAAGGCTTCGCTTACGCGTTCCTTGGTTGCGCCGCCGCCCACGTCCAGGAAGTTCGCCGGCGAACCACCGCTCAGCGAGATCACGTCCATCGTCGCCATGGCCAGACCAGCGCCATTCACCATGCAGCCGATGTCGCCATCCATGGTCACGTAGTTCAGGTCGTACTTGCTGGCCAGCACTTCGGTGTGGTCTTCCTGCGCAATGTCGCGCATCGCCTGCAGGCGCGGCTGGCGGAAGGCGGCGTTGTCGTCGGAGTTCAACTTGCCGTCCAGCGCCATCAGGTCGCCGGTGGACACCAGCGCCAGCGGATTGAGCTCGATCAGCGACATGTCGAAATCGTTGAACAGCTTGAACATGCCCAGCATGATCTTGGTCAGCTGGTTGACGTTTTTCGGCGAAAGGCCCATCGCGAATCCGACCTGGCGGCACTGGTAGGGCTGCAGGCCCTGCACGTAGTCCACGTTTACCTGGTGGATGGCGTCGGGATTGGTCTCGGCGGTCTTTTCAATTTCGACGCCGCCTTCGGCGGAGCAGATGAAGGTGATGGTCTTGGTGGCGCGGTCCACGAGCATCGAGATATAGAGCTCCTTCACGATGTCGGTGGCTTCGGTCACCAGCACCGAGTCCACCGGCAGGGCGCGGCCGGCCGACTGGTAGGTCTCCATGCCGGTGCCCAGCATCGCCTTGGCGGCGTCGCGCACCGCGTCCACGGTCTTCACCAGCTTCACGCCGCCGGCCTTGCCGCGGCCGCCCGCGTGGATCTGCGCCTTCACTACCCAATGGTGGCCGCCGATGGCCTTGGCCGCCTCGGCCGCTTCGCTGGGGGTGCGGGCAACGCGCCCGGCCGGCACGGGAATGCCAACCTCGGCGAACAGTTGTTTGGCCTGGTACTCGTGGAAGTTCATGCAGCCACCTTCGTCTAGGGGGCCGCATTTTCTCACATGTGGCAGGATGGCGGGGCCAGACCCTTGCCTTTGCCCGACCACCCCCCAGCCGAGCACCGCATGCCGATCCGACAGCCCGACCTAGTAACCCCCCAGCACCGGGAGCTTTACTTCTTTGCCCTGTTCCGGGTGCTGGAGGCCGGGATATTGGGAATCGTGGCGTTTACGCCGCTGGGCCAGACCATGGCCGATATCCGCGAGCCGGTGCTGCTGAAGATTCTGACCGCAGGTTACTTCCTGGGCGCCCTGTTCCTTCTGTTCACCAGTCGCGAGCCCGACTACGGATTGCGCCGACAGGCCGCCATCGGTCTGCTGATGGACCTGCTGATTTGGGGCGCCGCCCTGCTGGCCATGGATGGCGGCGAGTCGGGTCTGGCGATGTTCATGGTTTTCAATATCGGCGCGGCGGCGCTGATCCTGACACCCGCCGCCAGCTTCGGATTTGCCGCCACCGCCGGATTGATCCTGCTGGGCGAATACTTCTTCAACCGGATCATGGCTCACGGCGAGGCGCGCACTGCCGCTGAAGCGACCATGTTCTCGGTGACTTACCTCGGCACCGCCCTTCTCTGCCAGCAGTTGCGACGCCAGATCAGCGCCAGCGAAGCGCTGGCCAGCCGGCGCGGCGAGGAGTTGGCCAACCTCAGCGAATTGAATGAACTGGTGATCCGGCGCATGCGCACCGGCGTGCTGGTGGTGGACGGCTCGCACCGGATCCGGCTGTCGAATGAAGCCGCCTGGGCCCTGCTGGGAAGCGCGACCCACCAGAGCAAGGACCTGCTGGAAATATCGCCCGACCTGCAGAAGGCGCTCTGGGATTGGCGGCAAGGGAAGTTCGAGGCACCCAAGGCGATGACCTTCTTTGAAGGCGGCGCGGAAGTGCTGCCGCGCTTCGTGGCGCTCAGCCTCACCGACAAACTGTTCCTGATCTTTCTGGATGACACCCGCATCTATTCGGGCCGCGCGGAAGAGCTGACCCTGTTCACCCTGGGCCGCCTGTCGGCCAGCATCGCCCACGAGGTGCGCAATCCCCTCGCGGCAATCAGTTACTCCACCCAGCTATTGGAAGAATCGAAGGACCTGAAGGACACCGACCGTCGACTGTTGGAGATCATCCACAGCCAATGCACGCGCATGAACGGCATCGTGCAGAACATCCTGGGTTTGGCCCGGCAGGAACGGTCGCAGACCGAAAGCCTGGAACTGGTGGCGTTTACGCAAAGCTTCGTGCGGGACTACGCCGAGAGTCATCCTCTTGAAACGGATGTCTTGAATGCGACGGATCCCGGCACCCGGGTGTTCGCGCTGGTGGACTCGCAACAACTGCACCAGGTATTGACCATCCTGGTCCAAAACGCACTGACCTACGGCCGCAAGCCTGGCGAGCCCGCCAAGGTCACTGTCTCCGTGCGCAGGGAACCTACCAATGGCAATCCCATCGTGGAGGTGATCGACCGCGGCCCGGGAATACCCACCAAGGTAGCAGAACAGATCTTCACTGCGTTCTTCACCACGAGTAGCCACGGCACAGGGCTCGGCCTCTATATCGCCCGACAGCTGTGCGAAGCCAACCAGAGCGTTCTCACTTACGAGCCCGTGCCCGGCACGGGAAGTTGTTTCCGGATCGTCATGCCCAGCTCCCAGGGACTGTGGGAGGGACTGAGGCCCGCCATCGCTTAGCGAAGGCTTGCCACCACATAGGGCATAGGTACTATGCTGCAACCTGCTAAAGTTACCCCGCCCCCCGACTCCGGCAGCACATGGCCACCGTACGAAGCGCCCTGGTTGTAGACGACGAACGCGATATTCGCGAACTCCTGGTGCTTACCCTGGGCCGCATGGGTATCCGGGTGGATACCGCGGCCGATGTGGCTGCGGCCCGCGCCCAACTGGCCGCCGAGAAGTACGACCTCTGCCTAACCGACATGCGGCTGCCCGATGGCAGCGGCCTGGACTTGATCAACCACATCAGCCAGCGCTTCCCGGAAACTCCCGTCGCCATGATCACCGCCTACGGCAATGTTGAAGCGGCCGTGGATGCGCTGAAAGCCGGCGCCTTTGACTTCGTCACCAAGCCTGTGGACCTGGCCGTGTTGCGCCGCCTCGTGCAGAACGCGTTGGACCTGGGCGAGCAACGCCGAGTCAGCCAGCCCGCCACCAACCGCCTGGTCGGCGACTCGGCACGCATGCAGCAGTTGCGCGCCACCATCACCAAGCTGGCCCGCAGCCAGGCGCCTGTGTACATCGCCGGCGAATCGGGCGTGGGCAAGGAACTGGTGGCCCGGCTGATCCACGAGCAGGGTCCGCGCAGCAACGGCCCTTTCATTCCGGTCAACTGTGGCGCAATCCCGTCGGAGCTGATGGAAAGCGAACTCTTTGGGCACAAGAAAGGCAGCTTTACGGGTGCGCATGCCGACAAGGAAGGGCTGTTCCAGACTGCGAATGGCGGAACGCTTTTTCTCGATGAAGTGGCCGAACTGCCATTACACCTGCAGGTCAAGCTGTTGCGCGTCATCCAGGAAAAGAATGTTCGCCCGGTGGGCGCGTCCATCGAAGTGCCGTTGGATGTACGAATCTTGTCAGCCACGCACAAGAATCTCGCGAAGCTTGTTGAAGATGGCAAGTTTCGACACGATTTGTACTACCGGATCAATGTGATCGGGCTGCCGGTTCCCGCGCTACGAGAGCGAAGCGAAGATATCCCGCAGATCGCTGATGCCATATTGAAGCGGCTGGCCGGCGAGATTGGTGAAGCTCTTCCACCGCTGTCGGAAGGCGCATTGAACGCCCTGATGAAATACCCATTCCCGGGCAATGTGCGCGAACTGGAAAATATCCTGGAACGCGCTGTTGCACTTTGCGATGGCGCCGAGATCGAAGTAAGCGACCTGGCGTTGCCCAGCGTTGCTGCTGAAACGGATGTGCCCACTCGATCGAGCGGCGTTTCCGCGGGACTGCCAAATGGCCGCATCGAGTCAGCGCTACCTGACGCACTCGAACAGATTGAACGACAGTCTATCCAGCAAGCACTGGAAGCGTGTCGTTACAACAAGACCAAGGCGGCGGCGCAACTGGGAATCACGTTTCGCGCCTTGCGCTACAAGCTCAAGAAACTTGAGATGGAATAGGCGCTTCCGTCGCTCCGGCGGTGCCTCGTTCCTGCAGGTATGACCGATACGTTTTCTCGATTCCAGACGCCAGCGAGGTCGCCGCAGCCCAGCCCAAGGCACGGATTCGACTGACATCCAGCAATTTCCTCGGCGTCCCGTCCGGCTTTGAGGGATCCGTCGTGATTTCACCAGGGTAGCCAACCACCCTCGCGACCAACTGCGCCAACTCCAGGATGCTGATGTCTTCGCCGACGCCGACGTTGATAATCTGCTCGGACGAATATTCGTCCATCAACATCACTACAGCTTCCGCGAGATCGTCCACGAACAGGAACTCTCGACGCGGTGCGCCCGTACCCCAGATAGACACGCTGGGCAGTCCAGCCACCTTTGCCTCGTGGAATTTATTGATCAGCGCTGGCAGGACATGGGAGTTGCCGGCATCGAAGTTGTCCCCGGGCCCGTACAGGTTGGTCGGCATGGCGCTGATGGCATCGAAGCCATATTGCTTCCGATAGGCCTGGCACATCTTCAGCCCCGCGATCTTGGCGATCGCATACCACTCGTTGGTCGGTTCCAGCGGCCCCGACAACAAATACTCTTCCTTGATTGGTTGCGGACAATCGCGCGGGTAAATGCATGACGACCCTAGAAACAACAGCTTTCGGGTTCCGTTCTTCCAGGCCGAATGGATCACGTTGGTCTGGATAGCCAGGTTGTCCTGGATGAACTGCGCGGGATAGGTGCTGTTGGCGTGAATCCCCCCGACCATCGCCGCTGCAAGAAAGACGTATTCCGGCTTTTCCCGAGCAAAGAAGGCTTCGACGGCCCCCTGGTCGGCGAGGTCGAGTTGCTCCCTCCCGACCAACATCAGGTTGTTCGCGCCCAGCGCGCGCAGCCGACGGACGATGGCCGAACCGACCAATCCCCGGTGCCCCGCTACAAGGATGCGCGCCTGGAGGTCCAAGGCTTACTGCCCGGAACGAACCTGGGAAGTGAAGCCTGCCTGGGCGACGAAGGCATCGCGTTGAGCTTCCGACAAGTCGGCGGCCATCATTTCAGCCACGAGTTGCGGGAACGAAATCTTGGGCTTCCATCCCAGCTTGGCTTCGGCCTTGCTTGCGTCGCCCAGCAGGGTCTCCACTTCGGCAAGCCTGAAATAGCGTGGATCGACGGCCGTAATGCACTGGCCGACTTTGGCCGACGATCCCTCGGGCGCCGATGCAACGAAGCCACGTTCGTCCTGGCCAGTGCCCTCCCAGCGGATGGCTATTCCGAGTTCGCCCGCAGCGAGAGTCACGAAGTCCCGCACCGAGTGCTGCGTGCCCGTCGCGATCACGAAATCTTCGGGCTCATCCTGCTGCAGGATCAGCCACTGCGCCTCGATGAAGTCGCGGGCATGGCCCCAATCGCGTCGCGCGTCCAAGTTGCCCAGGTATAGACAATCCTGCTGGCCCAAGTGGATTCTGGCCAAGGCGCGCGTGATCTTGCGGGTCACGAAAGTTTCGCCACGCAACGGCGACTCGTGGTTGAACAGGATTCCGTTGCAGGCGTACATGCCATAGGCCTCGCGGTAGTTCACCACGATCCAGTAGGCATACAACTTGGCAACGCCATAAGGGGACCGCGGGTAGAACGGCGTGGTCTCTCGCTGCGGAATTTCCTGCACCTTGCCGAACAACTCGGAAGTCGACGCCTGGTAGAAGCGCGTGGTCTTTTCCAAGCCAAGGATGCGAATCGCCTCCAGCATGCGCAAGGTGCCCAAGGCGTCGGAGTTGGCGGTGTACTCGGGTGTTTCGAAGGACACCTGCACATGGCTCTGCGCGCCGAGGTTGTATACCTCGTCGGGCTTTACCTGCTGCAAGATACGGATGAGGTTCGTAGCATCGGTCAGGTCGCCGTAGTGCAATACGAAACGGCCATCGGAGATGTGCGGATCCTGGTAAAGATGGTCCACGCGGCCAGTATTGAACGAAGAGGCACGACGCTTGATTCCGTGGACTTCGTAACCCTTGGCAAGCAGGAACTCCGCTAGGTAAGCGCCATCCTGTCCGGTAACACCTGTGATCAAAGCCTTCTTCATTTCTGCCTTTCCATTCCTGTCTGGTACTTGAGATTCATTGCTTGCTACGCTCAGCCTCGACCATCAGGCGGGCGACTTCAGGCATGTGGGTCTGCGCGCGCCAACCGAGTTGTTCGGCCGCTCTCGACGTGTCAGCCCGACTGATGCGGATATCGGTCGGCCGCATCAGCGATTTGTCATGATCCACGTGTTCGTGCCAATCCAGACCTGCGGCTGCGAATACGTGCTGCACGAATTCAGCCAGGCTGTGTGTTTCGCCCGTGGCGATCACAAAGTCCCGCGCCGTCTCTTGCTGCATCATCCGCCACATCGCCTCGACGTATTCAGGCGCCCAGCCCCAGTCTCGCTGGATGTCCATGTTACCCAAGGCGAGGCGCTGATGGCTGCCCGCGGCGATGCGGCAGGCGGCCCGAACGATTTTCTGGGTGACGAAGCGCTCCGGCCGGAGTGGAGATTCGTGGTTGAACAGAATTCCGGAACAGGCGAACAAGCCGTACGCCTCGCGGTAGTTGGCCACTTCCCAGAAGGCGGCCGCCTTGGCCACGGCATAGGGACTACGTGGCCGGAAGGGTGTGTCCTCGCCAGCAGGCAGGCCGTCAGTGTCACCAAAGCACTCGCTGGAACCGGCGTTATACAGCCGGACATCGGGATTCAGGAACCGAATGCCCTCAAGGATATTCAGGGTGCCGACGCTTATGCTCTCGAGGGTTTCCACGGGCTGTTCGAAGGACAGGCCGACCGAGCTCTGCCCCGCCAGGTTATAGACCTCGTCCGGCTTGAAACGGGCCATCACCTGCAGGACGCTCCGAAAGTCGTTGATCGCCATGGAGGCCAATTCGACGCGGTCGCGAATACCCAGGCGGTCGAGGTTGCGGAAACCGCTCATCTGCTCGTCGCGGGACGTGCCGGCAACGCGATAGCCACGATCAAGGAGCAGCCGCGCAAGGTAGGCGCCGTCCTGGCCGGAGATGCCACAAATAAGGGCGGTGCGGGTCACTTTTGGAACCGGGTCATGTCGAATTGCCATCCATTGCCGCCCCCTCGCTCCAAACTGATAAAGTCCGGCGGGCTGGCCGATATGTTAACCCAGCAGCCATAGACCGGGCATTCCGGGTCCTGAACAACGGGGAAAACATGGGAATCGCCTACTCAGCCGATGGTGCCGCAGCCACCACCCCTCCGGTAAACCTGGTGCCACGCCTGCTCCTGATCCTGATCCTGGCGATCTCTGCCTTCATCCAGTTCACCGTAGTGTCGAAGACGATCGTGGATGATCCCCTGCGGGCGGACGCCGGTGAGTATTTTTCGTATGCCTACAATCTGCACCACTACGAGACATTCTCCCTTGCCAGAACCTGGGTAGGCGCGCCGCCGGAAAATGCGCCTGCGCCGGACAGCATCCGGTCGCCTGGCTATCCGCTTTTCCTGCTGATGGCTGGGACGCCGCGCCCGATCGCCATGTATGGCTTGAGGGTGACGTACCTGCAGGCGGCCCTGGGGGTGCTGTCGGTGTGGATGATCTACCTGATCGCCGTGCCTTTGCTTGGCCAAGGCCTTGCGTTGCTGGCGGCACTGCTGACGGCCACCGCCCCCCAGCTCGCAACAATCAGCACGTATCTCTTGACCGAATCGCTCTTCCTGTTCTTGCTGATCGCCAGCGTGCTTTCGCTGATAACTGCGTTGAGAACTGAACGGCGCGCATTCTTCGTCGTTACCGGGTTGCTGTGGGGCTTGTGCAGCCTGGTCAGGCCGACTGCAGAGTTCTTTCCAGTGCTTGGTCTGCTGGCCGTCTTGCTGGTACCCCGTCTGCGCGGCTACAGGGCAAATGCACTACTGGGTTTTGCCTGTTTCGTGGCAGTGCTGTCTCCTTGGCTTATCAGGAACCAGGTCTCCGAGCTGCGCAATCCCGGCTCGAGCCTGATGGTCAACACGCTAGCCCATGGCTCCTACCCCGGATTCATGTACGAAGGTCGGCCAGAGACATTTGCGTTTCCCTACCGCTTCGACCCCAACCTGCCGGAAATAACGAAGGATGTGCCGAGCGTGCTTAAGGACATCGGCAGACGCTTCACCGAGCAGCCCGGCACCTATGCCAGTTGGTATTTGCTCGGCAAGCCGTACTTCTTCCTTTCCCTGAGAGACGTGCAGTCCGCCGACATCATGATCTATCCGGTATCGCAGACGCCGTTCTATCAGGACTTGAAGTTCGCCGTTATTCGACGCATCAGCCTGGAAATGCACTGGCCCTTGATGATTCTCGGGCTGGTCGGAATGGCAACACTTGCATTGCGTCCGCGCTGGCTGGTGATCGAAAGACCCGCTGCAATCGCAGCTTCCGTGCTTGCTTTGGTGATCGCCTATGCCATTGCTTTTCACATGGTGGTGGCGCCCTTTCCCAGATACGCCATTCCATTCCGACCACTGATCTTCGTACTCGCCTTACTGCCGCTGGGAGCCCTGTGGACGGTCGTGCGGCGTCGTAAGTTGCCGGCGAATGGGTGACACCATTTGTCACTTTGTGACGTTCACTGGCCGCCATGGCCTCCCGAAATCGAAGCACCGGGCTGCAATCGAAACTAATGCCCCGTTCTGTGACCCATTTCTCCGGCTGTAGTACTAGATTTGTTGGCATGGATAGTGCAATGCTACTACCGCACGTTCAAGGCAGTCGGAATACCGAAGGACTGGAACGCTGTTGCCGCTGAACGTGAAACCAACAACCCTAGGGGATACACATGAAGAACCAGCAAGGCTTTACCCTCATCGAACTGATGATCGTCGTCGCGATCATCGCGATCCTCGCCGCCATCGCCATCAGCCAGTACCAGGACTATGTGATTCGTTCGCAGGTCTCGGAAGGCTCCTCGTTGGCTGACGGCGTCAAGACCGCCATCGGCGAGTTCTACAACAACTACGGCCGCTTCCCGAATGGCACCGGCAGTGACAATGCTTCGCTCGGCCTGGCTCAGCCCGAGTCGATCATCGGCACCTACGTGGGCAGCGTTGGCGTGCACAACGGCACCGTGTTTGCCTGGTACAGCGATGCGCTCGTCGCCGGCCATCAGTTCAAGGCCAATACCGCCATCGTTGGCGCGCGTCTCCAGTTCGCCCCGACCCCGAATGCGGGCTCGATGTCCTGGATCTGCAGCAACGGTGCAGGCCTGCAGGACAAGTGGCTGCCGGCCAGCTGCCGCTAAGCTTAAGTTAGTGCAAACTGAAGGGGCCGCCTAGTGCGGCCCTTTCTTTTTGTGGGCATCCGTTAATCGCAACCAAGCCCTGATGACCCCGACTTCCAGATTCGCAAAATTCGCCTTGTTGCTCCTTACCCTGCTGGTGATGCTCGCCTACTGGCCGGGACTGGGTGGCGGTTTCATCTTTGATGACCGGCCAAACATTTACGCGAACACGGCGCTTCACGTCAGCTCGTTGAAATGGGCTGAATGGGTTGCCGCAACCCTCTCTTCGCCGGCAGCCAATTTCCCGCGGCCCTTGGCCATGTTCACCTTCGCCGTGAACCACTACTTCACCGGCCTCGATGCGTGGCCGATGAAGCTCACAAATGTTGCGATCCATCTGCTGAATACCTATCTGGTATTCCGGCTGGCTCTTTCCCTGATCCGGTGTGCAACTCCAGGTTTTTCGGAATCATCGGCCAAGCGATCGGAGCAAGCGGCACTCTTCGTCGCTGCAGCCTGGGCGTTGAACCCCATCAACCTGATGGCGGTTCTATACGTCGTGCAGCGGATGGAAAGCTTGTGTCACGTATTCGTTTTCGCAGGCCTTCTGGCCTACCTGCGGGGCCGAGAACTGACGATGCGCGGCCAAGGCGGCTGGTGGTTGGTTGCAGGCAGCCTCCCCGTCTTTGGCGTCCTCGGCGCCCTCTCCAAGGAGTCCGCGCTTCTGTTGCCTGTTTACGGCCTCTGCCTCGAGCTGTGCATTTTCAGGTTCCGCGGCGCGCATTCCAAATCCCGCCTCTGGTTCTTTTTGCTGTATCTGACGATCCTGGTCGTGCCAGCGATTCTCGCCCTGAGTCGACTGCTCCCGCCTGTCCTGGGGCCGGATCCATTCCCCGGGCGCGACTTCAATCTAGTTGAACGCCTCCTTACCGAGCCAAGAGTGGTTCTCGACTACTTGCGCTGGACGATATACCCAAGCATCCAGGAAATGAGCATCTACCAGGATGACTATGTCATCTCGCGCTCCTTGTTCGATCCACTTTCCACTGCAATTGCCATCGTGCTCTTGTTAGGGCTTGGACTATTCGCCATATGGGTGCGCACCCGACGCCCGCTTATGGCGTTGGGCGTGCTCTGGTTCCTATCCGCGCAGTTGATGACCGCGACTATTATTCCGCTGGAGCTGGTCTTCGAGCATCGTAATTATTTCGCCTCCTTTGGCGTCTGCCTGGCATTGGCGGATTTGCTGCTGCTTCTTGCGGACAACGCAACCTGGCGGAAGGCAGGGACCGGTATCGCCGTTCTCTTCGTGCTGATCCTGGGCCTGGCAACGACATTGCGCGCATGGGAGTGGCGCGACCCACTTAGCTTTGCCATTTCCGAGGCGGGCAAGCATCCCGACTCACCGCGAGCCGTCTATTCTCTTGGCGTGGCATTGGCGAATATTCCGGACCTACAGCCCGATTCGCCCATCGTGGCCGCTGCTTTCGAGCGCTTTGATCACGCGCGACAATTGCCGAAGAGCAATATCCTGCCCGACCAGGCCGCGCTTGTGCTTGCGGCCCGGCTGAATTTGCCGCTCGAGGATGAGTGGTGGGTTCATATGCAGACCCGGCTGCGGGATCGACCGCTGGGCCCGCAGGAACTCGCGGCCCTGGGGGGGTTGACCACTTGCGCCAGTGAGCGTCGTTGCGACTTCCCCGTGGACCAGATGATGGCGACATTCCAGGCAGCTCTCAGCCATGGCCCGAATCCCGAAGTGGAGAGTGTCCTGGGCGGCTATTTCCTGAATGTGCTTCGCCAGCCGGACATGGCGCTCTTTCTTTGGCACGGCGCCACTGAGCGCAACCCTCGGGAGCCGCAGTACCGGATCAGCGTGATAAAGCTGCTTATCGCCCTGCGCCGGTACGACGAAGCGAGGGACGAACTGCTTCAGCTGCGCCAGAGCGGGAAAATGGGACAGTACGAGAGCGTTGCCGAACAGTTGGCGGTCCGTTTGTCCCGGGCGGAAGAGACGTTCCCAGTCCCTCGGTCAAATCCCCGCTGAATGTGTGACCGACAACAGAATCGCGCCTGGATTTGCCGTGAAGGGCTTGCGGCCACATGAACAAGCCCGTAAGTTTGAGACGATATCTGCATCAGCGGTAGGCGAATCATGTTTGAGGGCCAGTCAATTCTTATCACGGGGGGCACCGGGTCGTTCGGGCGGAAGTTCGTCGATGTCCTGTTGTCCCAGTATCCGGGAATCAAGCGGATCGTGGTCTACTCCCGGGACGAGCTGAAGCAGTTCGACATGGCGCAGCAGTTTCCGGTGGAGCGCTTTCCCCAGATGCGCTATTTCATTGGCGATGTTCGCGACCGGGACAGGCTGGTGCGCGCGATGGAAGGCATCGACATCGTGGTGCACGCGGCCGCACTGAAGCAGGTGCCGGCGGCCGAATACAATCCCTTCGAATTCATTAAGACCAACGTCCTCGGTGCACAGAACGTAATCGATGCTTGCCTGTCCAGCTCAGTTCGCCGAGTGGTCGCGCTAAGCACGGACAAAGCCGCTGCGCCGATCAATTTGTACGGGGCGACCAAGCTTTGTTCGGACAAGCTATTCGTCGCGGCAAATAACATGACGGGACACCGGGACCTCAAGTTCTCGGTGGTCCGCTATGGAAACGTGATGGGAAGCCGCGGAAGCGTGATTCCTTTTTTCCTTTCGCGCAGGAGCTCAGGCACCCTACCTCTCACCGACGAGAGAATGACCCGCTTCAACATCTCGCTCGATGAGGGAGTTCAACTCGTACTCGGAGCGCTCGACAAGATGTGGGGCGGTGAAATCTTCGTCCCCAAACTTCCAAGTTACCGGATTACCGATGTGGCGCTCGCCATCGCTCCGGATTGCCGCCATGAAGTGGTTGGCATCCGGCCTGGCGAGAAGCTGCACGAGGAAATGGTTACGGAAACGGACGCGCTGAACAGCCTTGAGTTCGATGACTATTTCGTTATCCTGCCCTCGCTCGTCCAGTGGGATGTGGACGAGTATGCAAGCCAATTCCGTGGAAAGCGCTGCGAGGCCGGTTTCAGTTATAACAGTGGCACCAATTCGCACTGGCTTGGCGTTGACGAAATTCGCATGCTCGTGCGCAGGCATGTGGACGATTCCTTCAGCCACGTGCCGGTGACTACCGGCGCCACATAAGCCATGAACTGCGCCGTTCTACTATTGGTTTTCAACCGCCCCGACAAGACCGCAGAGGTATTCGAGTCGGTTCGCGCCGCCCGACCACCAAGGCTATATGTCTCCGCGGACGGGCCGCGCAGCGATCGCCCCGGCGAATCTGAAAGGTGCGTAGCCGTCCGCGAGATCGTGAGCAAAGTAGACTGGCCATGCGAACTCAGCACGCTGTTCCGGGAACATAATCTCGGGTGCAAGTTGGGCGTTTCATCCGGAATCGGCTGGTTCTTCGAACACGAGAGTGAGGGGATCATCCTGGAAGACGACGTACTTCCAGAGCCGGGGTTCTTCAAATACTGCGATGAACTTCTTGAGCGATACCGGGACGATGATCGTGTCGGCGCTATCAGTGGCTGCAATTTTCTCTCGGGCCGCCTCAGTATGCCCGAGAGCTATTTCTTTTCCCGGTATTGCCACATTTGGGGCTGGGCAACCTGGCGACGCAACTGGAAGGACTATGACGCGGCCCTTCCTGATTGGCCCGCTTGGGACAGGGCGGGTGGATTGGAACGAATTTTCGCCGACCCGGCAGCGGCCTCCTACTGGCGACGCGCATTTGGCGCGGTGCATCGCGGTGAGATCGACACCTGGGACTACCAGTGGCAATTCAACCTTTGGAGAAGCGGGTCCCTCTGCGCAGTCCCTGCCCGAAACCAGACCAGCAACCTCGGTTTCGACGGAGATGCCACGCATACGGTCAGCGACATGCCCGCGTTCGCGCTGAACTCTCCCGCGGGGCCGCTCTCATTTCCGTTGGTTCACCCCGACAGCGTAGATCGCTCAGAACAAGCGGATCAACTGAATGACAGACACGTCTACGGTTTTTCCACCACGAGAAAACTCAAGGCTGAGGTCATGCGTCTCGCCCGCCGGATTTTCCCGGGAACGAAGGCCGCAGGATGAAAGACACAATGCGGTGCAGGATTTGTTCGAACGCTGCCGATCATGCGTTCAATGCGCTCTTGCTTTTCAAGTATGAAGCCGAATTTTTCTATTGCGAAACCTGCGGCTTCTTGCAGACTGCAGAACCACACTGGCTGGATGAGGCCTATGAGGACGCGGTAGTGGCCGCCGACACCGGCGTTCTGCAGCGGAACCAGAGCCTGGCAACCATGAGCGCCATACTTCTGTATGCCCTCTTCCCCTCCAGGTCCAAGTTCCTCGACTATGCAGGCGGCTACGGCCTTTTCGTCAGATTAATGCGGGACGTTGGTTTTGACTTCTATTGGTCTGACAAGTATTGCGAGAACGTCTTCGCCCAAGGCTTCGAAAGCAAGCCAGGCGAAACATTTGAACTGGTTACGACGTTTGAAGTCCTCGAGCATGTATCAGATCCCCTGGAATTCATTCGCGACGTGCTAGCCAAGTCGAGCGCCACCTCGCTCCTGTTTTCCACAGAACTATTTTCGGGAAGACCGCCCGATCCCAACCAGTGGTGGTACTACTGTTTCGAGGCGGGGCAACATATCTCGTTCTTCCAGCGTAGGACTCTGGAGGCGCTGGCAGCGCAATTGGGCCGAAAGCTTTATTCACATGGCTCCGTACACCTGATCACAAGTCGGTCCATTCCTCCAATTCTTTTCCGGATACTCACAAGCCGATTCCTGGCGAGGGCACTGTCGTTTATTCCCCGCCTCGGGATGAGGTCGCGCACGATGGCTGATCACGAACGCCTGATCAAGCAGCGTCGATAGGAACGAAAGCACCATGCGAATGGTCATCGCCTTGCTTCGAAAGCTCTTCTACAATCCGAGAAGACATGCCGGCCGCCTTGCTTTCATTGAACTGGGCAAAGGTGCGGTCCTGACACGCGGTGCTCGCTTCGAATTTCAGACGGGAAGTAAAGGCTTTCTTGGAAGGATAAGGATTGGTGACCAAGCCATCGTTGGTTGTGAATTTGTTTTCGAAGGCGATCAGGGTTCAATCAGCATCGGGAATCGCACCTTTATCAACTCCGGAACCCGCCTGATCAGCCGAGAGTCCATCCAGATCGGATCAAACGTCACGATTGCCTGGGGGTGCACAATCTACGATCACAACTCGCACTCCCTGGACTGGCGGGATCGTGCTCGCGACCACGAGCGCCTCGTTGAAAACGTTGCTTCGGGGCGTCCCCTCATTCATGGAAAAGAGTGGCGCACTGTGAAATCCAGACCCATTGTCATCGAAGACAAAGTCTGGCTGGGATTCGACGTCATCATCCTCGGCGGAGTATGCATTGGCGAGGGCGCAATTGTCGCCGCCGGTAGCGTGGTTCGAAATGATGTGCCAGCGTGGACACTCGTCGCAGGCAATCCTGCTACCTGGGTAAAGGACCTGCGAAGGGAATGATTGGCAGAGTCTCTTCCCGTTCCGGCTCCGATCAACGCCGCGCCCTCGTGCTGGGAAACGCTGGTTTCATCGGGCGCCATCTCACCGACGCAATAAGCAGATCCGAGAGCTTCAACTATATCGAAGTGGCGGGATTCCATGCATCCAACGCCCCCATTCCCTCATTCGCCCGGGCGCTGGAAGGTAGGGTAGACAGTCAACTCCTGGGAAAATGCTCACGCCCGGACGTCATTTTCTGGGCAATTGGCGGTGCCTCGGTAGGCGACTCAGTTCGCAATCCCGAGCACGACAGGCAATTGTCTATTCCGCCACTGAATGACCTGCTTGAATTGATGGCAAACCAATGGCGCGGATCGCATCTGGTATTTCTATCGAGCGCCGCAGTGTATGGCGCCTCGGGTTCGGAAGAGACCCGCACCGACTCCCCTCTGCTCGCGGTGTCGCCGTATGGCGAGAGCAAGGTGGCGTCTGAACGCATGATCGGCGAGAGCCTGGAAGACTCCGAGTACACGCTTGTCCGACCGTTTTCAGTCTATGGTCCGGGACTACGGCGTCAACTTATCTGGGAAGCGCTGGCCAAGCTAGCTTCCGGAGACCTGGTCTTCTTCGGCACTGGCGACGAGATGCGTGACTGGGTCCATGTCAATGATCTGGTCCAGCTTCTGGTCCAGATCGGCGTCCGTACAGATGGTTTTCCGCGCATACTTAACGCCGGAACTGGCCTCGGAACCTCAGTTCGCGATGTGCTCGGACTCCTGTTCCAGATAGCTGGATCTAGCTCACAGCCGACATTCGCTGGAACAAAGCGAATCGGCGATCCGGACCGACTGGTCGCCTGTCCCCGGGAGCAAGCGCCTCTCACCGGATACTTGAAGACCACCCTCAATGCCGGCCTTCGCGACTACGTTCGTTGGCATGCGTCACTTCACAGACCATGAAAATATTGCTGCCCGTTCGATTCCAATCCAGCAACTGGCTCGGAGGAGCGAACTATTTCCTGAGCTTGGTTTCGGCTATCGGAAAGCGAGCCGCCGATGACGTGCGTGTATTCGTGGCGACCAATCGCCCCGAAGCCTTCAACGACATGCGCAATGCTGGCGTGACGATTGTTGAAGCGCCCTGGCTCGATCCTGACGCCCAATGGGACTACAAGGCGAATGCGGTCCTTGCTGCGCTGACATCGGTCGATATCCGCCTCTACTCGCTCGCCCGTCAGTTGGGAGCGAGCGTGATCTCCCACGTCGTTCCCGGCCGACTCTCCCCTTGCCCGGCTTTGTTTTGGATGCCCGATTTCCAGCACTGCCACTACCCGGAGTTCTTCTCCGAACGAGAACGCTGGAGTCGAGATCGGAACATCACTGCGAGTAAGCGGTCGGGACACCTCTTGGTTAGTAGCCAAAGCGCCGCTCGCGACTTTCGGCGTTTTTTCCCGCATCTGTCCGCAGTGGATGTCCATGTGGTTCCGTTTTCTCCCTTACTGGACCCAGGGAATCAACCCGCAACTCGGGAGGTCCTTGAAGCGCTGGGGATCCAGGGTAAGTTTTTCTTCCTTCCGAATCAGTTCTGGCGCCACAAGAATCATTCCGTTGTCGTGGAGGCACTGCGTCAACTGCCTGAATCGTTTCAAGTTATTTCGTCGGGCGCCATCAGCGACTATCGGGGCGATGGCCATATTCATGAGCTGCTCAAACGAATCACGTCCTATGACCTCACTGATCGGTTTCGACTTCTTGGCGTCTTGCCGCGCAACCAGATGATGGCATTGATGACCGCCTCTGTTGCGGTTATCAATCCTTCCCTTTTCGAGGGCTGGAGTTCAACGGTCGAGGAAGGAAAGGCTCAGGGCAAGCGATTGATACTTTCGGACATTGATGTCCACAGGGAACAGGCTGCAGTAGGTGCCATCTATTTCGATCCGAAGGATCCGGCGGATTTAGCTGCCGCAATGGCACGCGCACTGGCGGAGTTTGATCCAGCCACCGAGCAAGAAAGGGCCGCCCTTGCGCCCGCAAGGTACGCTGGTGCCGTAAAGGTATTCGCGGAAAGGTACATCGACGCCGTAAGAATCGTGGCGCGACATACGAAATGATCATCTGATTAGCTCAGAATTATTCCATTCGCCCCTCAAGACTGGCCTGCATAGAGCTTCCGATAGGTCTCCGACGCGCGCAACAGTTCATCGTGCTTTCCGCTCGCTTCGAGCCTTCCATTGGACAGCACGTAAATCCGGTCACACGCTATGACGGTCGACAGGCGATGCGCCACGATCACAATGCTCACCTGCCCTCGGAGCTTCTCGATCTCGGAGATGAGTTCGGCTTCCGAAATAGTGTCAAGGGAACTCGTCGCCTCGTCGAAGACCAGGATTTCCGGAGAACGATACAAGGCCCTTGCAATGCCAATGCGCTGCCGTTGTCCGCCCGAACAACGCAGCCCGTTCTCCCCCAAACGCGTCTCCACGCCTCCTGGCAGTGCGTCGATCATAGCCATCAGGTTTGCGGCCTTCAACGCGCCGATCACGCGATCCAGGTCAGGATGCTCTTCGAACGAAACATTGAATGCGATGGATTCGTCGAGCAGCGTGATCGCCTGCGGCACATAGCCGACCAGACCTTGCATTGCATGGCTGGTGAAGGGATCGAACTGGACGCCATCGCAGGTAAATACCCCAGACGTCGACTTCTGCAGGCCGGTGAATATGTCCAGCAACGTCGTCTTTCCTGCCCCGGAAGATCCCACGATTCCGATAGACTCGCTTCGACCCAACTTGAGATCGATGTCGGCCAGGATCTCTTTGTCTCCGTATCGAAATCCGACACCGCGCAGTTCGATCATGCGAGTGAACTCAAGCTTGTCGTGCTGCCGAGGCACGGCCTCTCCAGCGAGTTTTTCGCGGATATCCATAAGCATCCGAACATACTGTCCGGAACCGGCAAAGACGTTGAGCGAACCCATCAGCCGTGAGAACGACGGGATGGCGCGCATCGTCGCGATGACGATTAGTCCCAACAGCGGACCTGCCTCAGCCAGCGGCATCTTCAACAGCACGACGGCCAACGAGAGGGTTACGATTGCAACAAGAGCAAAAAACTCGATGAGCATTCTCGGCAACGTGTGCAGTACATTGAGCTGAGCGCCCAGCTGTGCATGTCCGAGAGATACGCGACTACTACGCTGCTCGAAGAGGCTCTCGAGACCCATGATCTTGATGTCCCGGATCGCACTTGCGATTGAATACAGAAGCCTGTACCTGACGATATCCACCTGCCGGAGCGTTGATGCCACACGTACCGAACGGCGAACCACCAGCCAATAGACGACAAGAGCCGCGCCCCCGCCGAACAGTAGCGCGCTGAGCGCGAATGTTGGCTGGATCCAGAGGAAGCCGATGAACATCAGAACGAGCAGGAGGAGATCGTTTGCTGCCTGCATAATCGCGGCAATCGCTGCAGACGCGTGCGGAGTTACCGAGATAGTCCCGGCGATCTCGGAAGCAGCGGTTTGTTGAAATGTCGCGTACCTCGCATTAAGAACTTTCGAGGTCAGGTCATCCGTCAGCCTCGCCGTGCAACGGGAAAGTATCCGGACCTGCGTCCGTATCAGGAGTATCTGGACCAGCGTCTTGAGGACGTAGAAGACGACGAGGCACATGCCGAGAATCAATACGAAGGTCGAGTGCGGCATGTTGGCAAGGTTCGAGTCTAGCCCTACCCTCAAGAGCAAGGGCCTCACGAGCGTCGGATCAGTCAACAGCTTCAGAAAGGGGAATACGATGGCGATTCCGACAAGGTCCAGGAGGGAAACCAAGCCAAGGTTGGCGAATAGTGTCGCCGCGTTTCGCCTCCCTATTTCACGGAGCAGGAAGCGAAGCATTGGACTGCTCGGCATGAGGTTCGAGAGTCTGGAGTTCATTCTTTACCCATCATCATTTCAACCAGTCCCTGCATGCCTACCGTTGGTTTCCAACCCAGGCTTCGTATCAGGGTCGGCTTGCTGACCAAGACATCGTATTCCGCCACGAATCCCTCCGGCACCACGAGGTGGTCATCCAGGTTGAGTCCCACCAGGGAAAAGCAAAGCTCGGCCCATTCCCGAATGGTGTGTGTCTCTCCGCAGCCGATGACAGCCTCGTACACCTTGTCCTGCTGGACCAGCGCCCAAGCGGCATCGACGATGTCCCCGGCAAAATTGAACTCCTTGCGCACGCTGGCGTTTCCGATGGTAACTACCTCGTCGCTCCCGGCGGCTATCCTCGATGCAGCGGCAGCGATCGCCTGGTTGACATGCGACTCCGACCTCATTGGACTGTCGTGGTTGAAGAAGTACCCGACGAAAACATGCAAGCCGAAAGCTGCACGATAATATCTTCCGGCGTAGGTCGAGTGGATTCGGGCGAGGGCGTATGCACTGCTCGCCTCAAACTCGCAATCCTCGTCGATGGGCAACCCTTGATTTCGGAACTGCAAGGCGCTTCCCGAAAGAAACACTCTGGCCGACGAACAACTCCGGTAAACATTTTCGAGGATGTTAAGTGTTCCGGTGCTGATGGACTGGTGGTTCTCGAAGAGGAATGAGTGTCGCGCGCTCGACGTGGCGGCAAGATGAAACACGAAATCGGGGTGATGTCGCTTGATCACGGACTCGACGAATCCGAAATCAGAAACGTCACCCGCGTGCTCTCCATCCTTTCGCGACGTTCCGACGACCTGCACTCCGTGTGAACGAAGAAGACGAGATAGGTAATGGCCATCCTGGCCAGATGCACCAAAGATCACTGCGGTTCCCATCAGTGACGCTTCTCGGCTAACACAGCAGGATGTCCGTCGAATCACCGGCCTGACCCAGCCGTTCGAACAGGTCATCGATCTGAGCTACCGGAATGGCCGAAGGCGCAGGGTCAGCCAAGTCGTAAAAATGGTTGTACTTCGCCACTGCACGCTTGAACGAATCCACTGCATCAGCCCGGATCAGGCCATACGGCCATACCTCGGTAACCAAGAAGACCCTGGCATCCGTGACCGCCTCGGCTCCAGCGAGCACATGGCCTTCGTAGCCTTGGACATCCATCCAGACCAGGGAAGACTCCCGGTCAATCTTTCCGATCAGACGGTCGAACCTGGTGGAAGGTACCTCGATCGACTTTCTGCGCCCCTCTCCAAACGCGCCTGGGCCGGACGCGACCCGGACACGGTGATCTCCGTAGTTGGTCTCGGCCAGTTCGAAGCAAAGCGTCTGGTCATCCTGCGATCCCAGGGCCAGATTATGGTGCTCAATCTGAGCCTGAAGCCCGTTCAAGTAGATATTCGCGACCAACAGCTCATAATTCCTGGGCTCAGGTTCGATCGCAACTGCACGCTTGGCGATACCCCGCTTCACCGCGGGGATACAGATGACTCCGATATTCGCCCCGATGTCATACACGGTCTCTAACTTGAAGCCTTCAGGTAACAGCGCGACCGTCGCTTCAAACTTTTCGAAGTCGAAGCCACCGGTCTTCCTGACGGTTGCGCCTATCGTCATGTCAGCCAGGCTGACGACGTACACTTCGCCACCTTGCTGAGCCAATACCAGCGGAGTGACTTCCGATTGCCAATCGTTGATGTACAGCAAGTTGTTTCGCTTGCAGAACCGGACAAGGCCAACCACCTGACCCTGGAAGGGGCGCAGCAGGGTGGTGATCGCGGATAAGGTTGCGATTGCAAAACCCCTGCGCCATCTCGAAAACAGGCCTTCTGCCTTAGTCGTGGAAGTCATGGGCCCATTCCCTCGCTTGTTCTCGCACCCGCGCCTGGCTGGGGAGAACGAAACCATCGTGACAACACAAATATTGTATTGATGTAGGTGTCGGCATAAATCTCATAGCCTTTCGACAGCAGGAAGTCCGCAATGGAATGGTCCTTGTCGCGGACGTGGTTCTCGGAATAATGGCAAGTTTCAACGCAAATGACCGGAATCGGGAATGAATCGAAATCAAGCGCTTTCAACACTCGAAGATCCAGTGTCTCAATGTCAATCGAAAGCAACGTGGGAAACGCGTCGAACTCGGCCTTGATCAGCGAATTGATGTGGACCATCGGCACCGTGACGACGTCCGTGACGCACGCGGTGCCAGATTGAACACGCTTGTCCGCCTCCTCCCGGTTAAACGTACTGCCTCCGCCTTCCATGAAATAGAGAGATGACGCCGGCTCGGCGCTATCGGTGACGCCGACGTTCAGCACCTTGTCGCGTGGCCTCATCTGCCGGTACAGCTCAATAAAAGTGCGGTCGGCATCGACGCATACCCCCCGTGCCCCACTAAGGTAAAGCAGGCATGTATTGCTGCCCGCCGTGGGGTGCCGGGAGCCAATATCGAGATAGGAAACCTGGTCCAGACTGATCTTGCAGTCAAGAAACAGGAAGCGGAGGACGCAGTCCTCGCCTGCCTGGGAGAACGACTGATGGCCAAACCGGAAGAAAGGTGCGCCAAGCAAGGCGAACAGCTTTTGTCTGAGAAAACTCCGGCTCGAACCTGGAACCAGTCCCTTCATCCAACTCAGCGTCGACTCGCCCATCACATTCCTCGGCAACCTGGCGGCATCGATTCCCGAAGCGGAACGCGACCCCACATGTGTCTAGATTATTTCAATTTCCGGTAGCGGAAAAATGAACTTCCCGCCTCGCTCGGAGAATTCCCGTTCGCGCTCAAGGATTCCGTGCTTGAAGTGCCACGGGAAGACCAGGAAGTAATCTGGCTGCATGGCTCGGGCGTCCCGCTCCGAAACAATGGGAATGTGGGTCCCTGGAGTGAAAGCCCCGAACTTGTCCTGGTTGACCTCGGCAATGCACTTGATAAGCTCCGGACCCAGGCCGCAGAACTGCAGCAGCACGTTGCCTTTGGTGCTAGCACCGTATCCCACGATCGTCTTGCCATCTGCCACCAGGGCTTCGACCAACGCCTTCAGGTTTTTTCGATGCCTGAAGACACGGGAGGCGAACTCCTCGTAGGGCTTCAGGGAGGTGAGCTCCATCTCGTCTTCCTGCCTCAACAGCCAGTCGATCACAGCCGAGTTCGACTTGTACGATGCTGCGTCCTTGCATGCGGTCACTGCAAAACTTCCACCATTGACGGCGTTCATCTGCACATCGATGATGCGCATCCCGCACCGCCCGAGGATATCCTTGACCACTCGCAGCGAATAGAACTCAAGGTGTTCGTGACAAATCGTGTCATAGGAATTCGTGCGCAACATCGAGGGCATGTAGCTCTGCTCGAAATGCCAGATTCCGTCGTCCGCCAGGATGCTTTCAAGGTCAGCTACGAAATCCAGGGGCGCCGCCAGATCGTAGAACATTGCAATCGAGGTGATGATGCGTGCCTTTCGACCCGGGAACGACGCCCGGATGGCTGCAGCAGAGAAAAAGTCGGTAATAAGCGAGATGTCATCGTCGTAGAATTCACGGAACTTCTGGCCCGTTGGATCGATGCCCACGCGCTGGTACTGCCCTTCATATGCCTTGAGCAAAGTCGCGTCATTGCTGCCGATATCGATGACCAGCGAGCCTGGCTCAGGATTGACCAACCTCTCGATCGACCGAATCTTCTGCTGGAGATGGCGAACCATCGAAGCGTTTAGCCCGGAGCGATAGCCATAGTTGTCGCCGTACATTTCGCCTGGATCGTATGAGTGCCGCATCTGCAGAAGTCCGCAGCCGCCGCAGAACGCGATATCCAGGGGGCCCTTCGTAACAACGTCTTCGACCGATCGGGGGAACACCCCAGTCAGGTGTTGCTCTCCCAGCGAAAGCACGGTATTCAGATCGCCGCTTCCGCAAACCCGGCACTTCTTGATTTCAGTGTACATGTCGCCCGCCTGGCCTCACTGGTTCTGCAACAAATCCCGACCCGACTGGACCGACCGGATCAAGGGGCTGGCCCCTTGGAAGGCTTCCAGATTCAGCTGTTGATGATTCATTGCAATGCCCGCGAAGTCAATTGAATACCTTCGTCTTTTCCGCTCCATCGCGCCATAATGCGCACATGCACGAACCGACCCTTGACATGCCATCGCGCCCGAATTCTGGCTCCGGACCAGCAAAACCGTCCGCCGAAACCGGCAAGACTGGCGCCGGCTCGGTACTGGTCGCATTCGCGCCTTTCGCCCTGTGGTCCCCGCACTTCGAAACGGACCTTGAGCTAGTCAAGAACCACGTCGATGCAGGCGGTTCCGCCATCGTACTGTCGTGCAATGGGCAACTCTTGACCTGCGAGCCGAATCCCGAGCACAGGCGACTGGCGTGCCTGACCTGCCAGAGCCGCTTCCGTAGTGGAATGCGCTGGCTGAAAGACCCGGCCATCCTGCACGAAACGTTCTATGAGCTTACCGAGGACGAAGCGCTGCAAGTGGAGCAGTTGCGGCAAAGGAAGTGGCGAGATCTCGAGGAGGTTCGAAACTTCAGGCTCAATGGGGCGGATGTCGGACTCGCGGCGGTTAGCTCACTCGTCAGCTGGTGCAGGGAGCCAAGTCCAGATGTAACAGTGTTCGCGCGCGAGATCGGAGCTCATGTCGCCTCGGCGGCAATGGTCTATTTTTCCATTGCGCGAAAACTTCCCCGCCTGAACGCTGATCTTATGACTTTGTTCAATGGTCGGCTGGCAGCCCTGCGTCCAGCGCTTCGCGCGGCACAGCAGCTTGCCGTTACGACTTATGTTCACGAGCGAGCAGGTTATCGTGAGCGGTACGGACTGACCATGGATACCTACCCACACGATCTGGCGCCTATCAAACGCGAGATCGAGGAGCTGTATTCACGTGCTGAGCTGAGCACCAAGGAGCGTGATCAGGCGCTCGATTGGTATCGGGAAAGGCGTGACGGCATTGCGCAAGGCTGGGTTTCTTTCGTCGGCGGACAGCGGCGCGACGAGTTGCCAGTCGGGATCGGCGAGGCACCCGTGGACGTAGCTATCTTCGTCTCCTCAGAGGATGAATTCGTTGCCATCGAGGAATGGAACAACCCCTTTTACCGAAACCAGAATGATGCAATTCTCCAACTTTTGTCTGACTTCGAGGACGAGCCCCGCCTGCGATTCTTCTTGCGGCTGCACCCGAACATGGCCGGGCTTGAGAACTCGCAACTACTAGGCGTCCAGGCGCTGGCTGCTAGGTTTCCGAACCTTGTTGTCATTGGCGCGAGCTCGCGTGTGTCCTCTTACGCGCTCATCGACGCCGTGGACCTGGTAATAAGCTACGGGTCCACCATTGGCATAGAAGCTGCATTCGCTGGCAAGCCCTCGGTCCTGATGGGAAGGGCCATGTACGAAGACCTTGGGGCCTGCCTGCGACCGGAATCCCACCAGGCACTGGTATCGCTGCTGGCTGACCTGGTTGTCGGCCGCCGCCCGGAGCTACCTGCTGGACTGGATGAAGGACTGGTCAAGTTCGGCCACTACAATCGCGTCGGCGGAAGAGCCTATAGTCACCTGGTGCCCCATGGCCTGTTCGACGCGCGCATGCGGGAAGAAGAGGGCTTGACTGCGATCAAGGCCGGGCGGCTGCTCCGAACGGCGTTCAAGTTGTCACGTTTCGCACACTCACTACGACGACGGTTTTCTCCGTGAACCTATTCTGCAGCCCAGAGGAGATTGCGCTGTGATCTCGATCCTGGATTATGGCATCGGCAATCTGGCATCCGTTCGGAATGCGCTCAAATACCTTGGCTTGCCCAACCAAACAATTTCCAGTCCGGCGCAAGTCAAGGCCAGCGGTCATCTCTTGCTTCCTGGAGTTGGCGCTTTTGCGGCTGCCATGGACGCGTTGGTGCAAAACGGCCTGGTTGACGCCTTGCGCGAACATGCAACTGCGAAACAACGCCCGCTGCTCGGCATCTGCCTTGGCATGCAACTTCTGATGGATGAAGGCAGGGAAGCCGGTCGACATGCCGGCCTGGGCCTGATCAAGGGGATCGTCGAGCCACTTCCGGTCGACGCCGGCCTCGTCATTCCCCATATGGGCTGGAACGACGTGCGTCCGACGCGGCCGTCAAGATTGCGGGAAGATCCGGCAGGCACCCATTCCTTCTACTTCGTCCACGGCTATTTCTGCAATGCCTCCGATCCAATGGACGTCACGGCAATGACGGAATACGGCATCGAATTCCCCTCGATGATAGAACGGGACAATGTATTCGGATGCCAGTTCCATCCAGAGAAGAGCCAGCGCCACGGCCTTTCCATCCTGAGTCAGTTCTTCAAGGTCTGACATGGTCAAGGTCCGGCTGATTCCCGTGTTGTATATCCTCAACGGACTAATCGTCCGAAGCGAGGGATTCCATGTGCACCAGAACATCGGCAACATCGTCAACCAGGCGCAGCGGTACAACGAATGGGACGTGGATGAACTGATTTATATCGACATCACGCGCCAAGGCAGCTACAACCTGGGTAGGGACGATCATCGCATCGAGTCGTACTCGAACATGGGCGAGATCATAAGTCGGATTGGCGCAGTGTGCTTCATGCCCCTGACTTTCGGCGGCGGCATCCGTACCGTTGAGGATGCCGAGTTCCGCATTCGACTGGGCGCCGACAAGATCACGATGAATACTGCGGCGATCAAGACGCCACAGCTCGTGCAGCAGGTCGCCAACCGTTTCGGCTCGCAGGCGGTGGTGGCATCCATCGACTATCGGGTTGTTGATGGCGAGGCCGTCGTACACACGGATTTTGGCTGCACCAACAGCGGCGTCTCCGTCTCTGAGATGGTTCGTCGGTGCATCGATACCGGGGCCGGAGAAATATTGTTGACCTGCATCGACCGCGATGGCATGGCCAGCGGCTACGACCTGCGGACGACGGCTTCAGTGGTATCCATGTCCAAGGTACCGGTCGTCGCCTGTGGTGGCGCCGGCGACTTCCATGACTTCGTTGAACTGGCTCGCGAAACCGGCGTTTCAGGCATTGCCGCTGGCAACATCTTTCACTTCACCGAGCGCAGCTATCCACGTGCCAAGCAACTGCTGGCCAGGGAGGGAATCAATGTCCGGATCTAACATAAAAAGCTCGTCACAGCCTGCAGTCCGCTTCTGTGCCAGATGTGTGTATCCAACGAGTTCAGCTGCACCCCTAGCGCTGGACGCGGCCGGACTTTGCACCGGTTGTCGAGTGGCCGGCCAGCGCGAGACAGTCGACTGGGCTCGCCGGGAAACGATGTTCCGCCGCCTCCTGGATGAATACAGGAGCGTTGACGGCTCGAACTACGACTGCATCATTCCCGTAAGCGGCGGCAAGGACAGCTATTACCAGGTGCACCTGGTAAAAGCAATCTGCGGAATGAACCCATTGCTGGTCACCTACCATGGCAACAACTACTCCCCTGCCGGCATGCGAAACCTGGTGCGAATGCGGGAGGTATTCGCGGTGGACCATATTTTCTTCACCCCGAGCATCGATGTTCTGAAGGCGATGAATCGCCTGGGAATGGTGATGATGGGCGACATGAACTGGCACGCCCATGCCGGCATCTTCACCTATCCGATCCGCGAGGCCGTCCAGCACCGGGTTCCGCTGATGATTTGGGGCGAACATGGTTTCATGGACCTGGGCGGAATGCACTCCTACAACGATTTCGTGGAATTCACCTACAGGTTCCGCCACGAACATGCGCTTCGTGGTTACGAGTGGCCTGACTTCCTGGCCGCCGCTGCAGCGCGCGGGGAAACGCTCGAGCGACGCAATCTGATTCCATGGGTGTATCCGACAGACGAGGAGGTGGAAGCCGTCGGGGTTCGCGGGGTTTACGTCTCGAACTATTTTCGTTGGGATGCCAACGACCATGGCAACCTGATGGTCGAGAAATACGGCTTCGAGCCGACCGACGAGCCGTTCGAGCGAACCTACCGCACCATGTCGAATCTGGATGACATGCACGAGAATGGCATCCACGACTATATGAAATTCGTCAAGTTCGGCTATGGACGAGCCACCGACCATGTCTGCAAGGACATCCGTGCCGGCATCCTGTCGCGAGCCGAAGGGATCGAACTCGTCCAGCGAATGGATCCGATAAAGTCTCGTGACCTGCAGCGCTGGCTGGCGTATGTCGGCTGGACAGAGGCGCGATTCGACGCAGAGGCAGACAGGTTCCGTGACCCAAGGGTCTGGGCGATCAGGGACAACCAATGGGTGAAGAAGGACATCGATGACGTCTGGCGTGGTTATGGCCCTGTGCACCTGACCTCAACCGATCGGGAGCGCTTCTTTCACTTCTAAGCCCCATCGACGACACATTCCTCCCGCTTCGAGACAATTGACTGAGTCTCAGACAAGACTCTGTCGAAGCTGCTCGGTCGAGGTTTCCATGCCGTACTCAGCGCGACGCCGCAGGATGTTCCGCCGATACTGCACAGCGTCTTCCTGGAATTTCCCGTAGTCCTGGATGATCATCACGAGGTTGTTTACGAATTCGTCGGTGGATTCCGCCCGCAATCCAATAGGAGAGTCCGGCTTGTTGAATTCGTTGACACATTCGTTCTCCATGTGCAGCACAGGCTTCATGTACGATAATGCCTCGAAGATGCTCCCGCTGCAGCTGAGCCTGTATCGCTCGCTTGTGTAAAAGATCATGAAGGCGTCGATGTCACCGGCTTGTGCTTCCATCTCTTCACGGCTCATCGGCCTGCCCGGCGAGGGCGTCGTGACCTTGTGGAATCCGCTGACGCCCCGGTCATCCATTCCGATTATGCGAATCTCATACGGCAAATCCGCCGCCGCGCTGACAGACAATCCTTTAAGGACCTGATGCAGCATCGCCGAATCGCCGTAGCCGAAAACGGCGAATTTTGGATGCGGATTCCGAGGCATGGGCGATGCATCGGCGAAAACGATCGGCATGGCGACGACGCTCATGTTCAACCACTCGACGTCCAGGTACTTTCGGGCATTCACGAGTATGTGCGGGGACAACGCGATGTACCTGAAATCCGGCGAGTGCCGCCATTCGAGCATCCGCTTCAGCGGGAAAAGACGGAGAACAACCGCCTGCAGTCCCGCCTTCAAGCTTCCCTGGAGCCTCCTCCAGGCATACCGGACTGCCATCCCTGGGAGTTTCCAGAGGCTTGCATTCCTGATTCGATTTGCGACCGGTACTTGAGGCAACGGTGGTGTCAGGGAAGGGAGCCTGTCATCGGCGATGTCTTCGAAGTCGCCATGGAGAACGAGCGTAAATGCCATGCGCCGAAGCTGCCGACTCCACTTGAGCGACTTGAGCAGGAACAGGATGACCGAATTGAAGGAAAGGAAAAATACTCTATCGACCCCCGCAGCGCGGGACTCCCGGCAGACGCGTCCAAGCATTCGTCGATACCGGAACAGGTCCAGTGGCCGGTAACTTATTCCGAACTGGATCGGTCGGAATTCCAGATTATCGATAGCCTTCTTGTCGTTCTCCAGTATGCGATTCAGCGCGATGATATGACTCTCGTCGGCATATACTCGAATCGCCTCCGCCGGAAACGCAAGCCGTAATGCGAGCAGGAATCCGCTGTTTACCTTTTCATGGCTGAAAGCCTTGCAGATTGGCTCGCAGACGACGATCACGGAGAGGGTTCCCAACCAATTACCACAAAATCGTTCGGATTCGTCACGCGACTATTTCCTCCGGACCGAGGTCACTTCTTCTCAGGGGCTTTTTCCATGAGGAACCAACTGATGTCGTCCTGCGGGAAGCTTGGGTCACGTCGATATGCGAAACCATAGTCTGCCAATCGCAAATCCGGAAACCGATCAAGCATTTCACCGCAAAAATCACGCTTGAACAATCGATCGGAATGACCTCGATAACTGATGCTAACGGGCGTCGGGTTGTAATACTCGCAAACAAGGACGTAGCGACTGGCTGCGCGATATAGCGCGTCATACACATCAAGGAGTATTTCCGGGTTTATATGGATCAATACACCCTTGATAAGCACTAGGTCCCAAGTGCGTACAGCAGAGAATTCCAGGATCGATCCGGCGAAAATGTTCTGTTGCGGAATGACCTCTTCCAACCGCACCGCTGCTTGCGGATTTATTTCAATTGCATGCATATCGAGCTTCGGATAGAGCAACTTCAGAGCGCGCAGATTCATTCCGATGTTTGCACCAAATTCCACGCAACTTGAAATACCGTGCGCATTCCGAAGGGCGATCGAAAAAAAGTGCAAATTGGACGCGAGAAGCTCGCTTCCCTGGTTCCGCCCGATGTAGTCGGCACCAAACGCGCCCGCCCAGAACTCCTCTTGTTCAGTCTTGAATGCCATTGTCTTCAACGATCCATGGTGCCTTTGGCTCAGGTTACCGCATCTGTCCGATGAACTCCCCGTGGTGGCAGGGAACGCCGTCCGACTCTTACTCGACCATATCCCAGTCCAAGGGCGTAGCAAAGGGCAGAGCTCTCGTGAATGTCATGCCCAGCACCTGGTCAAGATGCTTGCAGGGAAGGCCAAATCCGGGCCGTACGGATCTCACGTTGTCCGGGCTGACCCTTTCGCCTGCCCGAACCTGCCTCGACACGTAAAGCGACCGCCTGAACTTCAGGTTCCCCCGCTCACCAGACTTCAGGCCGTAGTCCACCCGCCCCAACGACTGCCAAGCGGTGCGCGACTGCGTGCACAAGTCGGCGAGCTCCTGCGGCTCGAGCGAGAAACTATCATCCGGCCCACCTCCGCTCCTATCGAGCGTGAAGTGTTTTTCAATGATCGCAGCACCCAGCGCGACGCTGGCGATGGCAGTAGTGTTGTCCAGAGTGTGATCGGACAGGCCCGTCACCACGTCGAATCTCTGGATCATGTCTGGCAGCGTTCGCAAGTTGTAGTCGCTGGCAAGGGCAGGATATGAGCTGACGCAATGCAGGACTGCAACTTGCGAGCCTCCTGCGGAGCGGGCCGCCTCAATTGCCTCTCCGATTTCATCGGCGTCGGCCAGCCCGGTGGAAATGATGACCGGTTTGCCCGTGGCGGCAACGCGTCGAATCAGGGACCAGTCAACGGCCTCGAACGATGCAATCTTGTATGCGGGAGCATCCAGGCTCTCCAGCAAATCCACGGCTGTGCCGTCGAAGGGAGAGCTGAAGATCGTGATTCCGACCTGTCGCGCATGCGCAAACAATGGCGCATGCCACTCCCAGGGCATGTGCGCCTCCTGGTAGAGATCGTATAGGGTCCTGCCCGCCCAGAGCCCGTCGTCAATCCTGAAACCTTCCGCGTCCGAGTGCAGCGTAATCGTGTCCGGCGTGTAAGTTTGCAGCTTGACGGCGTCCGCGCCAGCGGCCTTTGCGGCTTCGATCAGGCGCATCGCCGTCTCGATGCTCCCGTTATGGTTCGCCGATATCTCAGCGATTACATACGGCGCGTCATCCGTCGAAATGCGACGGCCTGCGATGTACATTTCCGGTGTCTTTTTCACTACTCTCGAGCCTTCCTGAAGTCTTCTTTCGTCAGCCAGAACTGTACTATTTCTGCCGTCTGGCCATCCCCAAGCGATCGTATGGCGTGCTGGTCGAGTTGGTGGAATCCCAAGCCGAGATGGAATCTTATCGAAGCTTGATTCGACAAGACCACTTCCCCACATATCCGCTCGATACCGGCGAGGTCAAAAGCATAATGCAGGGCGGTCTCTCCAAGCAGCCTTCCGGTGCCCTTGGGCGCGCCCGGCGCCGTATAGAAACCCCAGCGTGACGTGCCCGCTGAATCGCACGGGGCCAGGTTCACGAATCCCACTGGTACGCCCATCACTTCGAAGATCAACAAGTGACGTCCCGGCTCGGCTTCGGTTTGCTCAAACCACTGCCTATGCTCTTCCACTCCAATCGGGGCTGAGGAGAACATGTTCATCCGAACGGATTCATCATTTCGCCATGTCAGAACCATTCCGAGATCCTGGCGTGACATCTTGCGCACACGAGTGCCCGGCTGGGGGCTCATTGGTTGAAGCCCAATGCATCCAGGACGCGATCGACGCCGCGGCCGTCGACCAACTTGGCGGCGGCCGCCGATGCGGCAGAACGACGCTCAGGGCAATCGAGTGACGCTAACTTGCGCGGAAGCGCGACCTCGATCTCATCCAGGGACTCAATCAATTCGGCTACGCCGGCAGCATGTAGGGCCAATGCACCCGGGCGCTGGTTCTCCGCCAACACCACTAGCACCGAAGGAAGGCCAACGCAGCACCGCTCCAGCGCAGCCACGCCGGCCGAGCCGATGGCGATGTCGCTTGAAGCGGCAAGGCTTGCCATGTCTTGCACGTCGACCATCACCTGGCAGGGAAGCGCGGATTGCCCAGCAAGCCCTACCACCTCGGAAAGCCAGGGGGCATTCAACCCCAAGACGACCGAAATTTGGCAATCCGACGACAGCCCGCAATTCCTGAGCGCGCGTAAAACCATCGAGGTGGCATTGACGTGGTCAACGCCACCCATGTTCACAAGCACGCTCAGAATCCTTGGCTTGCACGCCCGCCCAAGCCTTTCGCCTCGCGCGGCAAGGAATTCCGGCCGAAGCAGGGCGAATTCCGGCCCTGCCAGGCAGATCGCCTGCCCGGGCAGAAAGCGGGTGTAGTCCGCTGCCACTCGACCCGCATTGTGGTCAAGCAGAAAATCACAGGAATGCGATCGGTTGGCCAAGTCGTCTATCGCCAATAGAGTCTGGGTGTTCGGCTTCAATGCCGATTCCCACTTTCCATCGAGTGCGTAGTGGTCCACCACGAGCAATGCCGTCATGTCCGTACCAAGGACTGCCCGTGTCTGTTCGGCATCAACCTGCCATGTGCCGCCGAGCCACGACTGGTAGTCGTCGTTGACGGAACCGGGCCCACCCTTCGAGGAATGATCCAGCGGCAGCAGAGTCAGACGATGGCCTTCGGCCTCAATCCTGGCGCCAATGTGACCTGCGTGCGCGCGGCAAATGAAATGGCAGGGATTGCCGCGCGACGCCAGTTGCGCCGCTAGTGCCAGGCATCGCATAGCGTGCCCGGTGCCAATCGCAACCGAGGAATCCACACGAAAGAAGATTCGAGATCTTGCCTCGGTGTTCACTCGACTTCCCGAAACATCCTGGCCATGAGTTCCGCCCGAGCCCAATCGTCGATCGTGTCTATGTCCTGCACCCGATCGCGAGGAAGCAGAATGGGAATCGATGAACTGGAGAAGATCACCCCTGGCGTTTTCCAAGCATCTGTTTGGCCCCAATAAAACTGGGCGGCGTCATGGTAGGCGGGCTCCAGGTCCTGGGAACGAACGGAAAAATTCCGGGGCTCGAACATCTCCATGCGACCGCGCGCGTCCACCCGAAATGCACGCTGTATCGGGAAGGCATAGCCAGTTGCGGAGATCGCAAATTTCGCGTCTGACTCCTGCAATGCGATGAGCCCCCTTCGCAAGTCGTCGACACGCAGAAACGGGGCTGTTGCGTAGATGCAGCAAACAAGTTCCGGGACGAGCCCGGTACCAGCCATCCAATCAATGGCATGCGCAACCACGGCTACGGATGAAGCATGGTCGTCACTGAGTTCGGACGGTCGAATGAATGGAACCTCGGCACCAGTCTGCACGGCGACTTCAGCGATTTCAACATCGTCGGTGGACACGAAGACCCGGTCGAAGCAGCCACTCGAAACGGCGGCCTCGATAGACCACACAATCATCGGCTTTCCGCAAAACAATTTTATGTTCTTTCGCGGAATTCGCTTGCTACCACCCCTGGCAGGTATCACCGCTATTTTCATGACGAGACTGCCTTGGAAATGCGCTCGACCACACGTTCCAACTGCGCATCAGTCATAGTCGGGTACATCGGCAAGCTGAGTGCCTCAGCGTAGTACTGCTCGGACTCGGGGAAATCTCCCTCGGAAAAGCCGAATGCCCGGTAGTAGGGCTGTGTATGGACGGGGATGTAGTGGAGATTTACGCCTATTCCATCGGCTCGAAGCGCGTCGAATACCTGCTTATGACTCCCGCGAATGGCTTTCAACTGGAGTCGGATCACGTACAAATGCAACCCGGAATAGGCATCCAGATGCTGCCACGGCGTAGTGACAGGCAGGCTCGCCAGCAGCTGGTCGTAGCGGTGCGCCAGTTGGTGGCGACGCGCAACATACTCGTCTATGCGCTGCGCCTGGCTGAGCCCCAGCGCGGCCTGGATTTCGGTAAGGCGGTAGTTGAATCCGAGTGCAACCTGCTGGTAGTACCATCCGCCATCCGGTTTGTGTGTCATCAATGACGGATCGCGGGTAATTCCGTGGCTGCGGTGCAAGTCCATCCGCCTGGCGAGTTCGTCGTCGTTGGTCAGCGCCATGCCGCCTTCGGCACTGGTGATGATCTTCACTGGATGAAAACTGAAAACCGCAACGTCGCTGAATCGGCAGCTTCCGACGGGCTCACCCAGGTACTTGCCCCCAACCGCATGTGATGCGTCTTCGATGATCCTGAAACCGAACTTCTGGCCGAGCGCGTGGATGGCCCGCATGTCGCACGACTGCCCGCACAGATGTACCGGCACCACGACCTTCGGCAACCGCCCTTCCCGCTCGGCTTCGACCAGCTTTTGTTCCAGCGCTCTTGGGCACATGGTGTACGTGCGCGCGTCGATGTCGACGAAATCCACGCTTGCGCCGCAGTAGCGCCCGCAATTGGCCGACGCCACGAAGGTTATCGGGCTGGTCCACAACCAGTCGCCGGGCCCAAGCCCCAATGCCATGCAGGCGATATGAAGCGCCGACGTCGCACTGTTCACGGCCAAGGCGTGACGCGCACCGCAATAGTCCGCCAAAGCGCGCTCGAAGCGGGGAACCACCGGCCCCTGGGTCAGGAAATCGGACCGAAGCACCTCCACCACCGCAGCAATGTCGGCCTCGGTTACGTCCTGGCGACCATAAGGGATCATCTTTTTGCCTCGGAACACCCGCCCCGATAATACAATGTGGCAGCCATGACCACCCCTACCATTTCAGTTATTACCGCCTGTCTCAATAGCAGTCGGCATATCGGCCAGACCCTGCAATCGGTGGCCGCCCAAGCGGACGTGCACTGCGAGCACGTCGTTGCCGATGGCGGGTCGAAGGACCAAACCATGGCGATCGTCGAGGCCGAAATCCGGCCCGGCGGGCGCTTCGTCTCGGGCCCGGACACGGGAATTGCGGATGCGATGAACAAGGGCATAGCCCTGGCCACGGGCGAGTGGCTGTTGTTTCTGCAAAGCGATGACTACCTTTGCGATCCGTCCGTCCTGGCGAAGGCATCCGCGCATTTTGCCCCCGATCTGGACATATGCGGGTTCCCGGTGCTGTTCGGCAACGAAGCAAGCGCAGTCACCATGCATCCACGCGGTGCCGGGTTCTGGTTGAACCTAAAGACGGGCCTAAACCACCAGGGGACGTTCATACGTCGCAGCCTTTTCGAAAAGATCGGCCTGTACGACACCAGTTTCCGCATCGCCATGGACTACGAGTTTTTCCTGCGCGCCTACCGCCAGGGTGCGCGTTTTTCCTTCCACGCGGATCCGGTGGTGGCGATGATGCGTGACACGGGCATCAGCAGTCAGCTCGATTGGCCCAACCTGAAGCGCCGGTTTGACGAAGAACGCAGGGTGCACGACAAGTTTCGGACGCCTGCGCTGGCTCCGGTCTACGCCGCGTGGTGGGCAGCCTATCCGAGCTATCGCCGGCTTCGTGCCTGGCTGGGCGACCGGACCTGACCCAATTCAGGCAGGAAGATCAGGGCGCAGGTCGGTCTTGAGAATCTGCACGATTCGCTCTGCCGCATGTCCGTCGCCATAGGGCGAACCGCCAGCGGCCATGCGCCCATAATGGTCGGAGTCGTCCAGTAAAAGGCCAACCTCCGCCACGATTCGGGCCGCGTCAGTTCCCACCAAGCGGGCCACGCCGGCGTCGATGGCTTCGGGACGCTCGGTCTGGTCCCTCAATACCAGGACAGGCTTGCCTAGCGCCGGCGCTTCCTCCTGGATTCCGCCGCTATCGGTCAGGATCAGGAAGCACGACTGCATCGTGGCGGTGAACTGTGGGTAGTCCATCGGAGTCACCAGGTCGATTCGCGCGTGTCCACCCAACAGCGACCTGGCCAGTCCAGCCACATTGGGATTTGGGTGCACGGGATAAACGACGCGTACGTCCGGGTGTGCGTCGGCAAGCTGCCTGACCGCGGAAAAGATTTCCGCCATGGGCGCGCCAAAGCTTTCGCGACGATGCGCTGTCAGCAGGATCAATCGAGGACCAACGTGCTGCGCAATCCCGGCTTCCTTGGCGGAAACAATCGACAGCAGTGCATCGATGCCTGTGTTGCCTGTCACGTGCACCAAGCTATCAGCGATGCCTTCAGCTGAAAGATTGCGTGCGGCGCTTTCCGTAGGCGCGAAATGCCATCGCGCGAGCCGCGCCGCCATTTGCCTGAACCCCTCCTCCGGAAATGGCTCCTGGATTGAATGGGTACGCAGTCCAGCCTCCACGTGGCCGAACGGAATCTGGGCGAAATATGCGGCCTGGGCCGCACAAAAAACCGATGCAGTGTCGCCTTGCGCCAGCACTGCTTCCGCCTGAACCGAGGCTATCGCCCGCGAGAGTGCCGGCAGCATCCGACCGCACAGATCAGGCATCGACTGGCCTTCGGTCATCAGGTCCAGGTCGATATCCGGAGAGATGCCAAAGGGCAGCAGCGCCTGGTCGAGCAGGCCGCGGTGCTGCGCGGTGGCGATTACGTGGCAACGCGCCCAGCCAGAACTGCGGAGCTTCTGGATGACCGGGGCCATCTTGATGGCCTCCGGCCGAGTCCCGACGACGCAAGCCAGGTTTACCAGCCGGTTGCCAGGCGAAGGATGGCTTGTCATGGGTCGGACCTCACGCCAGACCGGATCGCTTCGAGCGCGGATGCAGCTACGCTCGACCACGCCATGTCCGCCGGCGGCGACAGCACGCGCTTTTCAGCAAGCTGGAATCGAATCGACCGGGCAATTCCCGAAACGTCTCCCGGCGGACACATGCCAGCGCCCAGTGCGGAAGCCTGCAGCGGAAAGTTGGAGGTGAAGTTACCCGTGCTGGTGGTTACCATCGGTCGCTGGCACATCAGGTATTCGGCAATTTTGCATGACGCCCCCATGTCCATGACGGGCGACTCCCGGTACGGCACCGCAAGAAGATCGCACGAATTGATATACAAGGGCATGCGATCGTGCGGAACCATGCCCCTGAAGATGACCCAGTCCTGTTCCATCGGCATCGCGGGGTCCGCCTTTCCGCAGATGAGGAGGGCAAGATCGAGCCCCTCGCCTCGCAGGATCTCCACGGCCGACAGCAAGTCCCCAACGCCACGATCCGGCTCCATGCTGCCAAAGTACCCTATCAGAACCTGGTGCTTAGGCAGGTCGAGACGCAGTCGGCAATCATCTTTTGGCAAAGGCACGAACACCGACTCGTCCACGCCGTTGCGAACCAGAAACGAGGGGCCTTGCGCTTGCTCGCCCGCATAGAAAGCCTGCAGCCCTTGCGAACAGAACAACCTCATATCTGCCCGTTTGCGCAGGAATGCGAATGGATCAAATCCCGGCAATCGACGGTATCCCGCGAATTCATCGTATTTGTCGTAGATGTCGAAAACGAACTTCGCGCCTGAAATGCGTGCCAGCAGCCAGCCCAGCAAACCAACGTAACAGTCACCGCTGGCGACAACGACTTCGGGGCGCGTGCGAAGCGCCGCATATAGCGCCTTGAAGGACGACAGGCCGAGTGCTGGTGCGGACAGTATCCTGAAACGGCCTGCCAGCTCTTGCGCCGGCTCTTTCGTGTGGTAGTCGACCAGCCACAGCAACACGTTCGCACCCTGTCTGGACCAAAGCATCGGCAGCCGGTAGACGCGACCGAAACGTTCCAGCAAGGTGTCCTTGTTGGTGTAGAAGCGCTTTCCGATGCATAGGATCCGAGGTCGCTTTGCAGCGCCGGCAGCTTCGATGGATTCAGCGGGAGTCATGGGCGCTCGGCATCAGCTGGCGAGAAGGTCTGCGACCAGATTCGATGGCCCCATGGAATTCTTTACCCGGGACGGTCGCCTCAAGGCATTGAATCCGTCCGAGAGCATGTACTCCGCGAGACTCGGTCCAACGTCTGCCTCCATCAGCGCATTCGATCCGAGCCCGTCCAATCTCTCGGTGGCTTGACGCATGACGATAGTCGGCACGCCGAGAACAGCGAGCTCCTCCTGGTTGGACCCGCCATCGGTCAGCACACAAACGGCACCGGCCGCGAGCCGGAGGAACTCGGCGTATCCCAGGCGGGGAGACAGGTTGATGTTCGGGTAACTCGCCAGTTCTGCCAGCAAGCCCTGCGATTCCAGCCGCTTACGCGTGGCCGGGTGCAGTACGAAATGAATCCGAAACCGTTGCGAAACTTTGCCCAACTGCGAGACCAGGAACTGCAACCGCTTGCGATCGAAAATGTTCTGGAAGCGATGCAGCGAAGCGACTAGGTAGGGACGCGCGGCGGCGTCTTCCGGCAAGGCCGGGGCGCCCCGAGTCGCTATCAACACCGAGTCAACAATCGTGTTCTCCCCAGTGTCGACCACTTCGCATCGGTATCCGGAACGGCGCATATGTTCTGCTGACTCCGCGCTTGGGCAGAGCGCAATATCGGTGAGGCGAAAAACGATACGGCGCGCCATTTCCTCTGGAAACGGATCGAAAAGTCGGTGCGAGGTCAGGCCGCTTTCCAGATGGACAACGCTTATGCCACATAGACGTGCGGCGATTGCGCCCAGCACGGCGGACATCGTATCTCCATGGACGATCACCCTCGATGCCGCACCGCTGTCTCTCAGCGGACAAAGCCTCTTGACCAAGCCATGCAACGCCCTGGGAATCCACGCCAGAAGCGAGAATACGGTGGATCGCTCGGATGCCACGACAGCGACCTCCTGCGGCGAGCCTATGCCGAACTCCTCCACCAGATCCTGCATCGTCTCCTTGTGCTGGCCGGTCATGAGGAGACAGACCGGCAACCCGCGTTGCTCGCAGGCGACAATAACCGGCGCAACCTTGATCAGTTGGGCGCGCGTACCGATCACGAACACCGACAGCGGCTTTCCGGAAACGATCATGCTATTTCCGGTACAGCAAGCCGGTTATCTGTTCCGAAATAAGCCCGATCAGGAAGACGATCACTGCGGCGCTCAGGAGCAGCGCGCTCATGTTCGTGAACCTGCCCTCGGTGATGAAGGTGTAGACATAGTTGCCCAAGCCCAGGAAAAAGAAGAGCAAGGCGGTGGGGGCGAACAGCTTCAAAGGCGAGTACAGGGTCGCAATCTTGAAGATGATCAGTAAAAAGCGCATTCCGTCACGGATTGGCCGGATGTGGCTCTTGCCGATCCGCTGCGCGACCGGAATCGGCTCGTAAGCCACGGCATAGCCGCTGCGGAAGAACGCCATGGTGATGGTGGTGGGGTATGAGAACCCGTTGGGCAGCAGGTGCAGGAATTCCTTGAACTTTTCGGCATCGACGGCCCGAAAACCCGAAGTGAGGTCGGCCACCTGGTGCGATGTCATCAAGCTGGCAACCCGGTTGTACAGACCGTTGGCCATCCCCCGCCCGACGCTGGCCTGGCCGTCCCAGCCGCGGGCGCCGACGACCATGTCGAAACCCTGATCCAGGCGCTTCAAGAGCTTTGGAATCAGGCCTATATCGTGTTGACCGTCTGCATCCATGAAAATCAGGATGTCGCCGGTCGCCGCCCTGGCGCCGCGTTTGATCGCCGCACCGTTACCCATTGAGTAGGGCGAACTGAGGACCGTCGCACCGTGTTCCCGGGCCACGGATGCGGTTGCATCCGTCGAACCGTCGTCCACGACGATGATCTCGGCGTCGGGCAGCAGGTCGCGCACGCCAGGCAGTGTCCGACGGAGGCCGTCGGCCTCGTTCTTGGCAGGTAGGATCAGTGAGATTCGCATGGTCGATCTGTCTGGCGGCAGGGTTCAGGTTAACCCGAAGCACCCTGCGCCGGCCATCACGACCCCCGGCTTGGGCTTGGTACTTCCAAATCGAGGAAATTGCGGTAAAGTCCTATCGTTACTGGGGAAAGTCACGCATGAATGCTGCGACAGCCAACTTGGTCGGGATTACCGGAATCACTCGCCGCCTTGTCATTGATGGGGTATTGACCGAGGCCGATGCACGTCGCGTCCTGGACGAGGCGACGAAGGCCAAGAAGCAGGCCCACCTGTACTTGCTTGAGAACCGCCTGGTCTCGACAGCACAGATCGCCGCTGCCAATTCCACCGAGTTCGGCATGCCGCTGTTCGATGCGTCGGCGCTAGACCTTCGCTACTCGGCCATCAAGATCGTCAGCGAGGACCTGATACAGAAGCACCAGGCCCTACCGCTGTTTCGTCGCGGCAATCGTCTGTTCGTCGCTGTATCTGACCCGACCAACACCCGCGCGCTTGACGACATCAAGTTCGCCACCAACCTGACCGTCGAACCGATCCTCGTTGACGAAGACAAGCTTCGCCGCACCATTGACCAGGCGCTGCTCGCCAGCGACAACCTGGCCCAGGACGAGGGGCAGGACGAAGGCCTCGAGAATCTGGAGGCCACTGGCGGCGACGACGACAACCCGAACGAAGGCGGCGTTGAAGCCAAGGGCGATGACACGCCCGTGGTAAAATTCATCAACAAAGTCTTGCTGGACGCGATCAAGCGTGGCGCATCGGATATCCACTTCGAGCCCTACGAGAACGATTTCCGGGTGCGAATGCGCATGGACGGCATCCTGCGAGCGATGGCAAAGGCCCCAATCAAGCTGCACCCGAGAATCTCGGCGCGCCTGAAGGTGATGGCGCAGCTTGACATTGCAGAACGCCGGGTACCCCAGGACGGCCGAATCAAGTTGAACGTGTCGAAGACCCGGCAAATGGACTTCCGCGTCAGCACCTGCCCCACCCTTTTCGGCGAAAAGATCGTACTCCGCCTGCTGGACGGCTCCGCTGCCAAACTGGGCATCGACAAGCTGGGTTATGAGGACGACCAGAAGCAGCTATATCTGGACGCCCTGCAGAAGCCGTACGGCATGATCCTCGTGACGGGCCCGACCGGTTCCGGAAAGACGGTTTCGCTGTATACCGGTTTGAACATCCTCAATACCGACGAACGCAATATCTCGACGTGCGAAGATCCGGTGGAAATGCGTGTGCCGGGCATCAACCAGGTACAGGTCAATCTCAAGAAGGGAATGACTTTCGCCGTGGCGCTGCGCAGCTTCTTGCGCCAGGACCCGGATGTGATCATGGTCGGCGAGATCCGTGACCTGGAAACCGCAGAGATTGCGATCAAGGCGGCGCAAACCGGCCACATGGTGCTGTCAACCGTGCACACCAACGATGCGCCGCAAACGGTCGCGCGCCTGATGAACATGGGCATTGCCCCGTACAACATTACGAGCTCGGTAACCTTGGTTATTGCCCAGCGACTGGCGCGTCGACTACACGACTGCAAGCGGGAATTGCAATTGCCCGAGTCCGCGCTGCTCGCCGAAGGCTTCACAAGCGATGAGATCAAGGCCGGCGTCACGCTTTATGAAGCCGTGGGCTGTGCCGATTGCAATGACGGTTACAAGGGCCGACTGGGCATTTACCAGGTGATGCCGATGACAGACGAGATCCAGAAGATCGTCCTGGAAGGCGGCAGCGCCATGAAGATTGCCGAAGCAGCCCTTAACTCCGGCGTGAGGGATCTGCGTAAATCTGCGTTGCTGAAAGCCAAGAACGGCGTTACCAGCCTCACCGAAATCAACCGCGTTACCAAGGACTAAGCCATGGCGACTACCCGAGCCACTGCGACCCGACCCGCGCAACAACGCGTCAATCCCATGGAAGTATTCGTGTGGGAAGGCATGGACAAGCGCGGGACGAAGATGAAGGGCGAATCGTCCGCCAAGAGCATGAACGCAGTTAGGGCCGAGCTCCGGAAACAGGGAATCAATCCAACCGTCGTCAAAGCCAAGAAGAAGCCACTCTTTGGCAAGGCTGGCAGTCGGATCAGCGCCTTGGAAATTGCCACTTTCAGTCGGCAGATCGCGACCATGCTGCAATCAGGCGTGCCCATGGTGCAAAGCTTTGAGATTCTGGCGCAAGGTCAGAAGAACGAGCGAATGAGGCTGATGCTGCTGGACATTCGTGACTCGATTTCCGGCGGCTCTACCCTCTATGAATCGCTCGGTCGCCACCCGCTTCAGTTCGACGATCTTTACCGCAACCTGGTCAAGGCGGGCGAAGGCGCGGGCGTCCTCGACACCGTGCTGGACACTCTGGCCAGTTACAAGGAGCGCATCGAAGCACTTAAGGGCAAGATTCGCAAGGCGATGTTCTATCCCGCCGGCATCATGGTCATCGCAATCTTGGTCTCCTCGATCCTGCTGATCTGGGTTATCCCCCAGTTCGAAGCCGTATTCTCAAATTTCGGCGCTGAACTGCCCGCGTTCACCATGATGTATGTGCACGCATCAAGATTCATGGTTACGTGGTGGTGGCTGGTATTTGGCTCGATTATCGGAGCCATTTTCGCTTACCTCGCTGTGCTCAAGCGGTCGCAACGAATGCGCGAACTGGTTGACCGTGCCATGCTGAAGCTTCCAGTCATTGGCAATATTCTCCACCAGTCGGCGATCGCTCGCTTTGCGCGCACCCTCGCCCTCACGTTCAAGGCCGGTGTACCGCTGGTTGAAGCCTTGGATATTTGCGCGGGCGCCACTGGCAGCATCGTGTACAACAATGCGATCAAGAAAATCCGCGACGACGTCGCCGTCGGCTATCAGCTCAACATGGCCATGAACCAGGTCGGCATCTTCCCGCACATGGTCACGCAGATGACCTCCATCGGTGAAGAAGCCGGCGCCCTGGACACCATGCTGTTCAAGGTGGCGGACTACTACGAGCAGGAAGTGAACAACGCGGTCGATGCCCTGGCC
>Ga0155472_140_pt1 | contig 72741 bp, 65 predicted proteins | sample RifCSPhighO2_12_FD_107130 | JGI IMG/M metagenome (GOLD analysis project Ga0155472, IMG submission 107130) | Gammaproteobacteria bacterium RIFCSPHIGHO2_12_FULL_63_22
GTCCACGCCCAGCATGCCCGCGCCCGCGCGTTTCACGCCGTGTCGCACCAACCTTTCCAGCGCGCCCGATTCCACGTAGCAATCAGGATTGACGAAGGCGACCCATGGCGTGGCCAGCGCACTGGCGCCCTGGTTGCAGGCCGCCGCGAATCCGCGGTTGTCGCTGTTGCGCACCACGGTGACTTGTTCGTGGCGCTCGGCGAAATCGCGCAGCAGGTCGATCGTCTCGTCCTCGGAAGCATTGTCGATGACGACAATGCGCACCACCGGATCGGAGGCAAGCAAAAGATCGAGGCAGCGACGAATCGTGCGCGCCGACTGGAAGGTCACCACCACCACGCCGATGTCGGTGGCGGAATGTGCGCGCCCGGCGCCGATCGGCTTGCCCTGGAAGGAATGGCGCGATTCAGTGGTCATGTCAGTGGAAGAGGTCCCGCTGCGGCCCGCTTCTGGCCAGCTCGTCCATGCGCGCCTGCAGGCGCTCGCGCAGCCCACGCAGCGGATCGGACAGGATGAAACGCGCGATCTGTTCCTGGTAGTCGGGCCATCGCGCAACCAACACGGACAGGTCGTCCTGCACGCGGCCGATGCCGGCCACCACAGGTTGCCGGACGACGTAAGCCGCGGGGCACAGGATGTTGCGCCAGCCCATGGTTGCGGCGCGGCGGCAGAAGTCATCGATGGCGCGCTCGCCGTCGAAACTCTGCGCATCCAGGGCGCCCAGTTGGCCGAGCGCTGCGCGCCGGATCAACACGCAGGCACCCGAGGCGGCTGGTAGCTCCGGATAATCGTTCCATGGCGCGGCGGCCGCGGCTTCGGCGATGGCTTCGGGAAATTCAGGCACGGGATTGTCTTCACCGGGGCGTGGAAACGAAGCGAGTTCGCCGCGATTGGACCAGGCGCAAACCGTGGCGATAGTGGCCTCCTTCCGCGAATACTGGGCGAGGCGTTCGAGCCACCCGGGCGTGGTGACGGCGTCCGCCTGCAGCACCACGACGTCCCGATCACCGCCGGTGATGGCCTGGTTGATGTTGGCCGACAGCGTCAATTCCATGTCGGCATGCCGATACTCGGCATCCAGCCGGCTGCGGTCGCACCAGCGGCGCGCAAGCGCCTCGGCCAGGGGATCGCCACCGGCGTGGTCGGCGATCAGCACGTGTGCACTGGCCGGCAGCGTCCGCTCCAGCGAGGCAAGGCACGCGTCGAGCGATGCCACGGAATGCGCGACCGGCACGACCACGCTGGGCAGCGGCCATGCCGTCATCGGCCGCAGCCAACCCGTGGGTCCGTCACTGCCTTGCAGGCTTCGCGCCGGTCTTGCGCAAGGGATCCAGGCCGCGGAAACGTTCGCCGTATTCGTCGGTCATCCGGCGCGCCTCGCCCGGATCACGAATGATCGTCGGTGTGATCAGCACCAGCACTTCCTGGCGGTTGTCGCGCTGGTTCTGGCTGCCGAACAAGCCTCCGATCACCGGAATCCGGCTCAGGAAAGGCAGTCCATCGGAACCCCTGCCCTGGTCGGTCTTGATAAGTCCGGCCAGCACGATCGTCTCGCCATCCTTCACGGCGACTTCGGTGTGCAGCTTGTTGTTGTCCACGCTGATATTGCCGCCGATTTCCAGCCCGCCGACGCTGGGCGAGCTGACGTCCTGGGTAATTTCCATGAAGACCATGCCATTGCTGCTGATGCGCGGCTTGACCTTCAGGCTGACGCCGGTCTGGCGGAACTGCACCTGGCTGTAGGTATTTTCGGTGCTGGAATTGCCCGAGTTGTTGAGGATGGTGCTGGCCACCGGAATCTGCTGGCCGGAGCTGAAATCGGCCTCGACATTGTTGCGCACCGTCACCGACGGGGCAGACAGCACGCGCACATCGGACACGGAGTCCAGGGTGCTCAGGACCACTTTCGCGCTGGGCCCGGTGAAGGTGAAGTTGCTGCCCGTCGGGGTGATGCCGGTGCCGGAATTGTTCCAGTCGTTGATACTCGGATCCGGCGGCGCGCCGGTACTGCTGATTGCATTCCCGAAGAACCAGCTGACGCCATAGCTGAGTTCGTTGTTGAGCTTGACCTCGACCACCTGGGCTTCGATGTGCACCTGCAGCGGCATGGTGTCGAGGCGTTCGATGGCGCGCCGGATCGACTCCCACTGGCCCGGGCTGGCGCGCACGAGCAGTGAATTGCTCTCTTCCACGGCGCTGATGCCCACGTCGCCGCCACCGATGCTGATGGTCGCCTCGCTGTTGCCGGACGCACCTGAACTGCTGTTGCCGCTGGGCAGCGGCTTGTCGGCCGGCGGCATGTCGGTGGTGCGCACTTCCACCGGCTCCAGGCTGGGCATGAGTGATGGCGAGCTGGTCTTGGTGGTGCTGCTATTGCCATAGACGTTGCTCAGTTGCTCGGCCAGGTCCACGGCTTTCACGTATTGCACATCGTAGGTGTACAGGCGCGCACCTTCGCCGCCGGCATCCATTCGTTCGATCCACACTTCCACGTCGCGCAGGTACTTGGCCTGCGGCGTGATCACCATGACCGCGTTCTGTCCCTCCAGCGGCATGAAGCGGAACATGCCGGCCAGTGGCGACTTGCCACCTTCGCCGAACACGCCTTCCAGGCTGGTAACGACCTTGCTGGCTTCGGCCGACTGCAAGGGGAACACGCCTACCGACATGCCGGCGAGCCAGTCCACGTCGAAGATCTGGATGGTGCGCAGGTAGTTGTCGAGTTCGGAGCGACTGCCGGCGACCACGATCAGGTTGCGTGAGTTGTCCACTTGCACCACGGCATTGGGCCGGGCGTATGGCTTGAGCAGCTTTTCCATCTCGGTGGCGGAGATGAACTTCAGCGGCACGATGCGGGTTTCGTAGCCGCGGGCGTTGGCCGGCGAACCGGTGCGCGGGAAGAGGTTGCCGGCGACCGCCTGGTCGTTGGGCAGGATGTTGTAGCGACCGTCGCTCCAGACCAGACGCGCATTGTTCCAGCCCAGCACCATCTCGAGGATGGACAGGGCCTGCGCCCCACCCACCGCCTTGGGCGTGGACAGCGTGACCGTGCCCTGCACGTTGGGGGCGATGACATAATTTTGTTGCAGCAGGTCGCCGAGGATGACCTTCACCACCGCGTGCAGTGATTCACCTTCGAAGTTGAAGGTCGCTTCCTCGCCGCTGGAGCCGATGCGCGGCGGCGGTTGGTTGGCGGCACTCTGGTTGATCACTTGCCCGGTACCGCGGGTGATCGTCGGTTGGGCATTGCGCGACGGGGCGTTGTCGCCGCCGGTGCCGGCGATGGAGCCATCCGCGGGCCTGGCCGTCGACGGGACGTTGAGCGCATCGGGATTGCGCTCCATTCGCGGCGCGACCGGCGTGACACAGCCGGCCAGTAGCGTAGCCAGGCAAATCGGCGCGAGCACTGAGAATCGGATCGGGAAAGTCATGGCTGCGTTCTTCTGTGCTGGGTCATTTTTCTTTGGATCCGGCGGCGGCTTCGGCGCGCATCTGCGCGCGGCGGGCCTCGATGCGACGGCGGATGGCTTCGACTTGCTGTTCCTGGGTAAGCACGGCGCCTGCGGCCGCGTCGGGCTTGGTCGCCGCGGGGGCGGGTGTCGCCCCGGAAACCGTTTGCGGAGGCGGCGTCGGCTGCTGCAAGACGACGCCCCGGCCTCGGTCCTGGGCATCGCCATCGCCATCCGACTCGGGCTCTGGTTCGGCGCGCACCATGTTCGGCGTCGGCGCCTGGCCACCCTTGCCATCGAACACGCGCAACAACAGTTCGCGCTGCCCGGTCGGTCCCTCGAGCAAGGCGCGACGCGGCTCGAGTTGCACGAGGCGCCAGTTGCTTCCGGCGACCGTCTCGCCCATGCGCACGCGACGACTGCTCGCGTCCTTGTTGTCGGTGAGGATCGCCACTTGCAGGTTGGAGGTGATCATCACGCTGGTCAGCGTGACATCGAGGTCGGAGGTGCCCTGGCCGTCGGCGGTGGGTGATGTTCCCGGACGACGATCGGGCATCAGCAGGGGCCGCTGCCCGACTTCCATGTAATTGGCGTAGGCACCCAGGCGCGGTTCGGTACGGGTCAGCGTGATCTTCGGCAACGCCGGCGCCTGGATGGTTGCCGTGGGTGCGGGAAATTGGCTGCCAAGCCCGGCCAATGCCAGCACGAGCACCGACAGGGCCCACAAGCCCGCAGCCGCCAGCAGCAAGGTAAGTGGTCGCAGGGTGTCAGCCACGACTGGCCTCCCGCGCGGTCTTGAGGTAGCCATACAGATCGAAACTCACGTCCAGGCTACCGGTATCGCCCACCGTGGCCAGGTAGCTGCGGCGCGACAGCATGTCGAGGTTGTCGATGAACAATTGCGGGCTGCCGCTTTCCAGCGCATGCAGCACGGCCGCGAGTTCACCGGTGCCGCAGCGCAGGCGCACTTGCACCATCACCCGTGGATAAGGTTCCTGGGTAGGCATGTCGCTGGGTGTCTGCGCGGTGATCTGGCAGGCATTGGGATTCGGGCTGGCATTCGCCACGACTTGCTGCAAACGCTGCACCAGGCCGGCGCTCGCGAGTTCACGCGTACTCTCGGGCAGGAACCCGGGATTGGCGGTCTCGAACTCGCGCACCTGCGCCAGCCTTGCCTGCAGCTCGGGTCGTTGCGCGATTTGCAGGCGCAGGGTTTGTTCTTCGTCGCGCAGCGCGGTGACCTGCGCGCCCATGTCCAGCATGGGCGCGGTGAACCACCAGTGCACCGTCACCAGGTAGATGGCGAGCAGCGCCAGGGCCACGCCGGCCAGGATGCGCCAGCGGTCAGCGCTTGCGGGCGGGCGCATCGGCGGCCTCCTTGTCGCGATTGCTGCCGGTGACGACGGCAGTCAGCGTGAAGCGTTCCTTGCCGGTGCGCGGATCGGTCTGCACCGACCCGGTCAGCGTCGGCGTCTTGAACAAGGTCGAGCCCCCCAGCAACCCCACCAGGTCCGCTGCGCGCTGGCTTTGCCCGATCAGGACGATGTTGCCGTCGTTGATCGCGATCTTTTCCAGATACGTGCTGTCCGGGATGCGCTGGGTCATGTCGGCCAGGACTTCAAGCGTGGTCGGCTGCCGTGCGCTGAGCCGCGCCAGGAAATTGGCGGCATCGGCCGAGCCCTTCAATGAATTCCGGAGGATGCGCACTTCGCGCGCCTTGGCCTTGGCGGCATCCACCCGCACCGTAGTTGCTTCGAGTTCTGCACTGCGATTGGAAAGGATCACCCACATCGCGCCAAACAACGCAGCGACCGTGATCAGCGCCAGCCAGCGATTCACGTTGCGCGAGCGGTCCTGCCGCGCGCTGCGGCCGGCCAGCGGCAACAGGTTGACGCCCAGCCTCGAGCCATCGGGGTTGACGACGTCCACGCCCGCGAGGCCGGTGGCGAGCGGGCCGAGCAAGGCGATCGCCGCATCCAGCCGGGCCCGCGGCAACACCACCAGCTCGACGCGCAGCTGCCGGGTCTGTGCATCGCGCGACAGGATGCGCGGCTCGAAGCTGACCTGGTCGTGCGAGAACGGCGTCTGCCGGTCGATTTCGTGCAGCATCACTTCGCGCAGGCGGGCTTCCGCCGACGCCGGCACGCTGATGACCGGGCGCAGCGTCTGTCCGGCATCCACCACCAGCCAGCGCGGCACGTTGCCCGCGTTGTGGTCGAGCAGCTCGCGCAGTTGTTCCAGCAGGAGCGAATCGTCCACGGGCAGGACGCCGACCAGGTGGGTGCGTTCGTCCATTTGCGCGCGCAACTGCAGGCCGTCGGCTTCCAGGCTCATCAGCAGTCGGCGGTGGCGCACGCCCAACTGCCGACGCAGCGAGTCGGGCAGCATGGCCAACACTGTTTCGCCCGCCACCCGCAGCCAGCCCGGCAGCGGGCTGTCGAGGTAGCGCAGGCGTAGCGGTTCCATTGCCTGGAACAGTGTGTCGGTAGCTGCCATCAGTCAGATTCTCCCACGCGCCAAGACAGAGGCAAATAAAGCTGGCCAAAGGCGCCTCCGCTACCGATTCGGAAGGCGGCCTGGATTTGCGCCCGGGTTCCGTCACTTCGGGTCGCAAGGCTGGAAATACTATACGTGCCCGTTCCCTGTGCGGCGAGCGAACCAATTTGCCCCGGGTCCGGCGGAGGCTGGCCCTGCTGCGGAAGCGCACGTTGCGCGACGATCAGCGCGACCTGGTCCGCAGGCAGTCCCAGGGCCTGCAGGACGGGCAGCGAGGCGAAGGTGGGACTGGGCCTGGCCAGGCCCGTGAACACGGTGACATGCGGCTGCAGTAGTTCGTACAAGGACGAATCCACGCCGATGACGCGGCGCAATTCCGACACTGATTCAAAGGGTCGGTCCTTGGCGCCGTAGGGCAAGCCTGCCGAGGCGTATTGCGGATCTTCCGCGCCACCCTCGGGCGTAAGCAAGTCATCGGGATCGCGGAAGTCGGCGATGGCGCCCGCCAGTTGCCGCGCCCGGTCGTAGTCGGCGCCGACGGCGGTCATCAGCCCGATCAGCAAATCCGGCGTCGCGACGTTCAGGTCGACCTTCGCTGATTCGTCGAGCACCGCGACTTCGATCTGGTAACCCTCGAACTGGAATGTATTCGGGCGGCCATCCGGCACCCAGCGCTGGGCGGGGTCGGTGCCTTGAAGGTGCAACGCAGCCAATTCGACGCCCGCTTCGGCGGCCAGCCTGGCTGCAGCACTGCGGCTGAGGTACCTCCCCTGCAATGCCTCCGTGCGCGCGCTCAGCGCGAACACGGCGACGATGCCGGTCATCAGGGCGAGCAGCCACAGCACCAGCAACAAGGCGGCGCCCCGCTCGCCGTTGCTCGACGTCTGCGCGCGCATCTCAGCGTCCATCGGCGATCGCATCCAGTGGCGCGGCGACCGCGACGGCCAGGCGCGGCGCGGCGACGAACTCGGGCCAGCGTCGGCTGCCGTCGGCGAAGCGCAGTCGCAGGCGCACCATCGGTGGCAATTGCGCTGACGTATTCCATCGCGACTGCCACGGCGATGCGCTGGAAGCTTCGTCAATGGTGCGCGCGTCAAAACTCGCCTCGGCGATGCCTTCGAACAAAACCACTGGTTCGCGCTCGGCCGGCAGCGGTCCTTCCGTGCTCAGCATCTGGTGCTGGAAAACCAGCCGCTGCCCACCCTCGCCCGGCACCAGTTCGAGCGTCTGCAGGTAGGGGCCGCCGCGCGACAGGTAACCGGGCATGTTCGAGACGAATTCGAGCTTGGTGGATGACAGCGCGAAGAAATTCGCTTCGCCTGTTTCCGGGTTGAACTGGTAGGCGATCGGCATCGCCGCAGTGATCTGCGCACGCATGAATCCCTGCACGGCGCGCAGGCGTTCTTCGCGCTGTGCCTGGATCTCGGCGCGTTCGGTGGCGCGCATTGCGCCACGGATGCTCGCGAACACCAGCGCCAGGCCGACCGCCAGCAGGCTTGCCGCGATAACGACCTCTATCAGCGTGAATCCGCGCGCGGGCTTCATTGCGGCGCGCCCTCCAGCGATGCACTGCGTACCCGCAAGGTCGTGAAGCGCAGTTGCCGGGCGGCCTCGGGCGGGCCCCAGGACACGGCGAGCGCAATCCGATAGACCTTGGGCGGGTTTATTGCGCTGCCCGCGTCGACAACCGTCGGAGGCAAGGCTGGTGCGGGCGAGGGATCTTCAATTTCCGTCGTCTCGAGCCGGTAGCGATAACGACCGTTGCCGAACTCACCCACCCGCTCGCCGGGTTGCACCGGTTCGATGACGCCAATCTGGTCGAGCAGCGACTGCGCATGCAGGGCTGCTTCGGTTTCATCCTGCGATGTGCGCACCTGCCCGAGGCCGCGCGACAACATGCCCAGCAACATGCCCATCGACACCGCCAGGATGACGAAGGCGAGCATCACTTCGAGCAAGGTGAATCCGCGCGATCGAGTCATGTGCCCGCCTTGCCGCGCACGAGCCGGACTTCGCCGGTCAGCCATTCCACGTCCACTTGCCAGGCGGCACTGTCGCGCTGCAAGACGATGCGCCCGCCGGTGGCGGCGCCTTCGGGAAAGAAACGAATCGCTACCTGGTCGGGCGCGGTCTGTTCAACCTGTGCACCGGTGGCAATGATCTTGATGCCGTCACGCAACTTGCCATTGCGCTTGTTGGGCGCCTGCCACTCGCGGGTGCGCGCATCCAGCGTGAACACCTGCGGCTTGCCGCTGACGATGGCCTGGGCGCGCGTGTAGCGAAGCTGCGCCGCGACTTCGCGCGCGGCGCCGCGCAGCTGCTGGCCGGGCAGGCCCGAGCTCATCACCGATGCCGCCATCGCCGTGACGGCCGCCAGCAGCACGACCACCACGATGAGCTCGATCAGGGTGAATCCGCGCTGGCTTTGCACCGTGGGTTCCCGTTGGCGCGGTCAGGGCGCGACCACGTCCTTGTTGACGCCTTCGCCGCCGACCTTGCCGTCGGCGCCCAGGCTTACCAGGTTGAACGGAGCTTCGTCGGCGCCGGGACGACGGTATTCGATCGGGTTGTGCCACGGGTCCTTGAAGTCGGTCGGCTTGGCGTAAGGGCCCAGCCAGCCATCGACGTTGCCCGGGTCGTTCAACAACTGTTCGAGCGATTCGGGATACGTGCCCACGTCGGCCTGGAACTGGTCGATCTGCGTCGCGAGCGAATTGAGTTGCGTGACCGCGATGCGCGCCTCGGCGCTTTTCTTGTTGTTGATGATCTTGCCGCCGACCACGGCCAGCACGGTGCCGATCAGTACGATCACGATCACCAGTTCGATCAGGGTCATGCCGCGAACGCGGCGGCCGCCGGGGGAAGCAGTCAGGTTGGTCTTCATCAGCCAAGGTTTCCAGTGAGGTCGTAGATGGGGAGCAGGACGGAAAGGATGATGGCGGCCACGATGACGGCCATCAGGATGGTCAGCGCGGGCACCAGCAACACCAGCAGGCGGTCCAGTGCATTACGTGTTTCGACATCAAAGGTGTCGGCGACCTTGATCAGCAGGGTATCGAGCTCGCCCGATTCTTCGCCGACCTGGATCATCTGCACCGCCAGCCGCGGGAAGACCTTTTGCCGGCCCAACGCGTAGCCGAGGCCGGAACCGGACTTGACCTCGCTGGACGCGGCCTCCAGTGCATTGGCCAGCACCCGGTTGGACAGCACGTTGCCGCTGAGGTTCAGGGCGGTCAGCAAAGGCACGCCATTGCCGACCAGCGTACCCAGCGTGCGCGCGAGACGTGCAGTTTCCAACCGTCCGATCAGTGGGCCGGCATAGCGATTGGCCAGCATTCGCGCATCCATCGCCAGGCGCCAGGCCGGATCGCCGATGCGGTTGTTCAGCCACCAGGCGAACAACAGCAGTGCCGCAAGGATCAGCGGCCAACCATTGCGCAATCCGCTGCTCAGCCACAGCACGGCCTGCGTGTACCAGGCGAGTTCGGCATTCAGGCTCGCGAACAGGGCCTCAAATTGGGGCACTACCCCGACCAGCAGGATGGCGACGGAAACGAAGACCAGTCCGAGCAGGAATACTGGATAGGTGAGCGCGTTGGTGACGCGGCTGCGCAGCTCGCGGCTGCGCTCGAGGTAGTCGGCGAGACGGCGCAAGGCGTCGTCCAGGCCGCCGCCCGATTCACCGGCGCGTACCAGGTTCACGTACAGGCGCGAGAACAATCCATGCTGCTGTTCGAGTGCCACCGACAACGGCGCGCCGCCGCGAACGGTTTCGCGGATTCGTTCGAGCACCTTGCGTGCGTCGGCGGTTTCGGGAAGTTCGATCAGGATTCCCAGCGCGCGATCCAGCGGTTGCCCGGCGCCGAGAAGGGTTGCCAGTTGCTGGGTGAACTGCAGGATCTGCGCGGCATTCAGTTCGCGCTTCTTGCCGAATGAAAACAGGCTGATGGCCTCGCCGGACTGGTCGGCGCGCAGCGCTTCGACCGGCAGGTAGCCCTGGTCCTGCAGGCGCACGATCACCTCATCGGCGTTGGCCGCTTCCATCTGGCCGTCGAGTGATTCGCCCGTGGCCGACAAGGCCTTGTAGCGGAACAAGGCCATCTAGTCAGGCTTCCTGGGTGACACGCAGGACTTCCTCGATCGTGGTGATGCCCTGCATCGCCTTGATCAATCCGTCCTCGTACATCGTGCGCATGCCACCCGCGCGCGCGGCTTCCTCGATCTCGCCCATGCCCGCGTGCTGCATCACCAGGCGACGCAGCTCGTCGGTCATCACCAGGAATTCCATGATGGTGCCGCGTCCGAGGTAGCCGGTGAGCGACAGCGACGAAGGCTTTGGACGATACAGATGGATGGTGCCTTCGGGCTTGAAGCGACGCAGGCCGAATTCCGCGACCACTTCCGGCGACGCTTCGTAGCGTTCGGCATGGGTGGGCTCGAGCCGGCGCACAAGGCGCTGCGCAAGGATGCCGTTGACGGTGGACGTGAGCAGGTAGTCTTCGACGCCCATGTCCATCAGGCGCGTGATGCCGCCGGCGGCGTTGTTGGTATGCAGCGTCGAAAGCACCAGGTGGCCGGTGAGCGCGGACTGGATGGCGATGCGCGAGGTTTCGAGATCGCGCATTTCGCCGATCATGATGATGTCCGGGTCCTGGCGCACGATGCTGCGCAAGGCGTGCGCGAAATCCAGGCCGATCTGCGGCTTGACCTGGATCTGGTTGATGCCTTCGATCTGGTATTCGACCGGGTCTTCGACGGTGATGATCTTGACGTCGGACGTGTTGAGCTGCGACAGCGCCGCGTAAAGCGTGGTGGTCTTTCCCGAACCGGTGGGGCCGGTGACCAGCAGGATGCCGTGCGGTTGTTCCAGCACGCGCATGAAGCTGGACAGGAAATCGTCGGTGAAACCCAGCGCCTTGAAATCGAGCACGACCGACTCGCGGTCGAGCAGTCGCATCACCACGCTTTCGCCATGCGCCGTTGGCACCGAGCTGACGCGCAGGTCGAGCTCCTTGCCCTGCACGCGCACCATGATGCGTCCGTCCTGCGGCAGCCGGCGCTCGGCGATGTTGAGCTTGGCCATGATCTTGATGCGCGAGATGACGGCAGCCGTCAGGTTGGCGGGCGGCGATTCGGCTTCTTCCAGCACGCCGTCGACGCGGTAGCGAACCTTCAGGCGGTTTTCAAACGGTTCGATGTGGATATCGGACGCGCGCATCTCGACCGCGCGCTGGATGACGAGGTTGACCAGGCGGATGACGGGCGCTTCGGACGCGAGGTCGCGCAGGTGTTCGACATCGGCTTCGTCGCCGACGGTGTCGTCGCCGATGTTCTCGACGATCGTGCCCATGGCGCTGCGGCCCTGGCCGTAATAGCGCTCGACCAGGTCGGCGATTTCAGAACGCAGTCCGACGCTGACCCGGACTTGCCGGCCGGTGGCCAGGCTGACCGCTTCGGCGGCGTAGCCGTCCTGCGGGTCGGCGACCAGCAAGTGGATGCCCGCCGCGTCCTCGCCCACGGGGCAGACCGACTGCTGCTTCAGGAACCTCAGCGAGACCGAGACATTTTCGGGCGGTGCATCGGGGCAGTCGCGTGCCGACAACAGGGGCAAGCCGAGCACTTCGCTGCAGGCTTCGGCCATGTCCCGTTCCGACACCAGGCCCAGCCGGACCAGCAGGGTGGACAGGGAGCCGCCCGCCTCGGCCTGCAGGCGCAGGGCCCGGGCAAGGTCGTTGTCCTTGAGGCGGCCGCGGGCGAGCAACGCCGTCGCGATCCGCTCCTCGGGGCCTTCGGCCACCATCTTGTCGGCCACTGTGTTCATGAAACCCGCTCCGTCTACCGATAGAGACGACTTTAGCAGCTTGGACCGGCCTGATCAGTCGACCCAGGCGCGTGCGTTGTGGAACAACTGCATCCACGGCGACTCATCGCCCCATGCGGCGGGATGCCAGCTCATCTGCACGCTGCGGTGCACGCGCTCGGGATGCGGCATCAGCAAGGTGCTGCGGCCATCCAGGCTGGTCAGGCCGGTAACGCCGGCCGGGGATCCGTTCGGATTGTCCGGATAGGATTCCGCGACACGGCCGTGGCCGTCCACGAAACGCAGTGCAATCTTCGCCAGCGATGCGTGTTCAGGGGCGTCGAACTGCGCGCGACCTTCGCCGTGCGAAACCACGATCGGGATGCGCGCACCCGCCATGTCCTTGAAGAACAGCGACGGCGATTCCAGCACTTCCACCAGGCTAAGGCGCGCTTCGAACTGTTCGCTGCGATTGCGCAGGAAGCGCGGCCAATGCTCGGCGCCGGGAATCAGGCCCTTCAACTGGGCCAGCATCTGGCAACCATTGCACACGCCCAGGCTGAAGCTGTCGCTGCGGGCGAAGAATGCGGCGAAGTGGTCCCGCAGCGCGGGGCGTTCGAGGATGGACGTCGCCCAGCCGCGCCCTGCACCAAGCACGTCGCCGTAGCTGAAACCGCCGCAGGCCGCGAAGCCCTGGAACGGATCGAGCCGGACGCGACCGGCGATCAGGTCGCTCATGTGCACGTCCACCGCGGTGAAGCCGGCCCGGTCGAAGGCGGCCGCCATTTCTGCATGGCTGTTGACGCCCTGCTCGCGCAGGATGGCGACGCGCGGGCGCACACCGGTATTCACGTAGGGCGCCGCGGGTGTTGCGGAAACGAGTACGGGAACGAGGCCAGGCGCATTGAAGTCACTGCGTGTTTCGCGTTCTTCATCGGCGCATTCGGGGTTGTCGCGCAGGCGCTGCATCGCGTGCGTCACCGACCACCAGGCGTCGAACAATTCCTGCCACAGCCATTCGGCCAATACTTCACGTTCGCCCAGCAGGCGCACGATCGGCGCGGCGATGGGCTTGCCGATGCGCTGCGCGCAATGGGTCAGGTCGTGGCGATTGACGAGGTCGGCGAAGGCGGCGCGATCTTCGGCGGCAATCTGCACGACCGCGCCCAATTCCTCGTTGAACAGGCAGGCCAGGGCGTTGTCGCCCCAGGCATCGAGGTTCAATTCGAGTCCGGTACGCGCGGCGAATGCCATTTCGCAAAGGGCAGCGAAGGCGCCGCCGTCGGAACGGTCGTGGTAGGCGAGCAACAAATTGTCCGCGCGTGCCGCCTGGATCAGTTCGAAGAAGGCGCGCAAGCGGGCCGGCTCTTCCAGGTCGGGCGCGACGTTGCCGAAGCCGCCATAACACTGGCCCAGCACACTGCCGCCCAGGCGTTGCTGTCCGGCGCCGAGGCCGATCAGCCACAGTTCGGAATCAACCTCGCGGTCGAGTACGGGCGTCAGCTGGTCGCGCACGTCGGAAACGCGCGCGAAGGCGCTGATGATCAGCGACACCGGCGACACCGATTTGGCGGCGTTGCCAGCCGCATCCTGCCATTGCGCCTGCATCGACAGGGAGTCCTTGCCTACCGGAATGCTGATGTCCAGGTCCGGGCACAGTTCCACGCCGATCGCCTGCACTGCGTCATACAACAAGGCGTCTTCGCCATTGAACGAGGCTGCCGCCATCCAGTTGGCCGAAAGCTTTACTTCCGCCAGCGACGAAACCGGCGCGGCGGCCAGGTTCGTGATGGCTTCGCCGACCGCCATGCGCGCCGACGCGGCGGCGTCGATCAAGGCCAGCGGCGTGCGCTCGCCCACGGACATCGCTTCACCGGCAAAACCGGTGAAGTCGGTCAGGCTGATCGCACAATCGGCCAGCGGCAGTTGCCACGGCCCGACCATCTGGTCGCGCGAACACAGGCCGCCGACTGTACGGTCGCCAATGGTGACCAGGAAGTTCTTCGATGCGACGGTGGGATGCGAAAGCACGCGAAGCCCCGCCTCGCGAATGTCGATGGCGCCGATGTCCAGCTTCGGCCAACGCACGGCAGCGGGATAGGCCGTGTCGCGATGCATCTTCGGCGCCTTGCCGAACAGCAGGTCCATCGGCATGTCGATCGCCGGTTCGCGGCCGGCGTAGCCGACGACCAGTGTTTCTTCGGCGGTCGCGGTACCGACGATGGCGTAGGGGCAACGCTCGCGCGCGCAAAGTGCCTCGAACGCGTCGAGGTCTCCGGCGGCGACGCCGAGCACATAACGTTCCTGCGACTCGTTGCACCACAACTGCATCGGCGACAGCGAGGGATCCACGCTGGGAACCTTGCCCAGGTCGATCAGGCCGCCCACGCCGGAATCGTGCAGCAGCTCGGGAATGGCATTGGACAAGCCGCCCGCGCCCACGTCGTGCATGAAGCGGATCGGATTGGCCGTGCCCAGCGCGACGCAACGATCGATCACTTCCTGGCAGCGTCGCTCCATCTCGGGGTTGTCGCGTTGCACCGAGGCAAAATCCAGCGCCTGCGAGCTTTGCCCGGAGGCGACCGAGGAGGCCGCGCCGCCGCCGAGGCCGATCAACATCGCCGGACCGCCCAGCACGATGACGGCATCGCCCGCGCGCAGCGGCAACTTGCGCACCTGCTCGCGATCCATGGCACCCAGGCCGCCGGCAAGCATGATCGGCTTGTCGTAGGCGCGAACCAGGCCCGCTTGTGCCGTGGGCAGTTCGAAGCTGCGGAAATAGCCGGTCAGGTTGGGCCGGCCGAATTCATTGTTGAAGGCGGCGCCGCCGAGCGGGCCGTCCATCATGATTTCGAACGCGGATGCCATGCGCGGATTGAGCTCGCGTGCTTGTTCCCACGGTTGCGGCAGCGTCGGGATGCGCAGGTGCGATACCGAAAAACCGGTGAGGCCGACCTTGGGCTTGCCACCCCGCCCGGTCGCGCCTTCGTCGCGGATCTCGCCGCCCGCGCCGGTGCTGGCGCCGGGGAACGGGGAGATCGCGGTTGGATGGTTGTGCGTTTCCACCTTGATGCAGAACGCGCTGTCGCGCAGCGGCTCGTGATGGTATTCGCCCGTTGTCGCATCGGAACGGAAGCGCCGGCCCGGGAATCCTTCGACGACGGCCGCATTGTCCTTGTAGGCGCTGAGGGTGAGCTGCGGCGCCTGCGCGTGCGTGTTGCGGATCATGCCGAACAAGGAGTACGGCATGTCCTCGCCGTCGATGCTGTAACGCGCGTTGAAGATCTTGTGCCGGCAATGTTCCGAGTTTGCCTGCGCGAACATCATCAGTTCGGCGTCGGAAGGATCGCGGCCGAGCGCGCCGTAGCGTTCGACAAGATAGGCCAGTTCGTCTTCCGACAATGCCAGCCCGAGTCGGGAATTGGCTTCGGGCAAATCGGCTAGCGGAATGCGTTCGAGGTTTCCTGCGGGCAATTCTTCGAACAAGGCCGCGGCTTCGCTGCGATCCGACAGCAGCGATTGCGTCATCGGGTCGAACAATTCATGCGCCAGGCGCGCCCAGCGCTGGTCGTCTTCCGGCGGCAGGCCGGACAGGTCCAGGCGCAGGCCGCGTTCGACGCGCTTCACGCCGTGGCCGGCGCCTTGCAGGATTTCAGTGGCCTTGCTCGCCCAGGGCGAGACGGTGCCCAGGCGCGGCGTGACGAACCGGCTTTGCGATCCGGCCGACGACGGCGCCTGCGCGGGACATCCTTCCAGGATGCGACCCAGGGCATCGAGGTCCGGCGACGAACCCGGTTCGGCCTGCAGGAAATAGACATGCCATGCGCCGGTGACACTGAGGTCGGGAACGATCTGGCGAAGACGGGCTTGAAGACGGTCGCGCCGGAAGGGCGACAGGGCCGGCAGGCCCTCGAGGACGATCATGTCCGCGGTTATCCGTGGAAAACGAGTCGCCTATTCTAGACGAAAGGCCCGCCCGGCATCGCCGGCGGGCCTCGACGGGTCCGAATTACTTGGTGGCGAGGGCCCGGGCGGCGGCGCGGTTGAGGCGGACCAGCATTTCATCGGGTGGCAGATAGCCGCCCAGCTGGGTGCCGTCAGGCCCGTAGATGGCCGGGGTTCCGTCCACGCCGATGCGACGGCCCAGCTCGTAATCCTCGTTGATGGGGTTCGAGCAGGTCTTCTTGGCCACGGCCCGATCGTTCTTGGCGTCGGTCAGGGCCTTGCGGCGATCCGGCGCGCACCAGACGTTGATCGCCTTGGTGAAGGACTCGGTGTTCGGGCCCGAGCGGGGGAAGAACAGGTATTCCACCGAGATGCCGGCCTTGTTGTACTCGGCCATCTGGTTGTGCATCTTGCGGCAGTAGCCGCAGTCGATATCGGTGAAGACGGTCAGCCGGTACTTGGGTTTGGCTGGCGAGAAGATGATGCGGCGCTCGCGCGGCACGGCGTCCAGGATGCCGCGGCGCAGGGCGCCTTCGCTGGCGGCGGTCAGGTTGTCGCGGGTCGCGAGCTCGATCAGCGAGCCCTGGATGATGTACTTGCCGTCGGCGCGCGCGTAGATGACCTTGCCGCCGATCGCCACTTCACGGTAACCCGGAATCGGCGACGCCTTGATGCTGTCGATCGTGGCGCCCGGAACGGCCTTGAGGATGGCTGCCTTCAGGACGGCATCGCCCTGCGCCACGGGCGCGCCCGGCTTGGGCTGGGCCATGGCGACCACGGCTGCGAGCCCCAGGGCGGCGGCTACGGAATAAGCGATCTGGCGATTCATTGGGCGTCCTAGGTGCAGGTTGATGCTTCCGACCACGAGGGCGCCGGAAAAGTTCACGCATTCTGCCAGAACCGCCCTCCGGCCATGCGCCGTCCGTCCCCTGAATGGGGCCTCGCGCCGGCTCGACGGGAGACGATTGCTGCGTGTTGCCGCTCCCCGGGCCCTCTGCCATGCTCGGTCGGGCCGAAGGATTCGGCTCTTCCAGGAGATTGCGCGCATGACCCGTACCCTGTTGGTAGTGCTGGGCGCCTGTCTGTCCGTCGCCTGCTCGCGACCTGCTCCGGCCGAAGTCGCCGCAACGCCTGCCGCTTCGGCCACCGCCGCAACACCGGCCGTCGATTATTTCGACAACAGCGGTCGGAATGACGTCCTGGCCGGCGGCGAAAAAATGATCGAGATCGACACGCCGAAGGGGAAATTCCGCGTCTGGACCAAGCGCACCGGCAACAACCCGACCATCAAGGTACTGCTGCTGCATGGCGGACCGGGCGGCAACCACCAGGCCTTCGCCGCCCTCGACAGCTATTTTCCGGGCGCCGGCATCGAGTACTACTTCTACGACCAACTGGGGTCGAGCTACAGCGACCAGCCGCATGAGGATTCCTTGTGGGAAACCGATCGCTTCGTCAATGAACTGGAACAGGTGCGCAAGGCGCTGAAGCTCGGTCCCGACAACTTCTACCTGCTTGGGCATTCCTGGGGTGGAATCCTCGCCATCGAATACGCGCTCAAGTACCCCGGCCAACTGAAGGGCCTGGTAATTTCGAACATGATGTCGAGCATCCCCGCGTACAACACGTATGCCAAGGACGTGCTGATGCCGCAGATGCAGCCCGCGGTGCTCGCCGAGATCCTGGCCATGGAGTCGCGCAAGGATTACGCCAATCCGCGCTACGAAGAACTGCTGATGACCAACTTCTACACGCAGCACGTGTTGCGCATGCCGCTGGAGCAGTGGCCGGCAACCATCGTGAGAACGTTCTCGGGCATCAACAAGGAAATCTACATTCCGATGCAGGGCCCGAGCGAGATGGCCGCCAGCGGCAAGCTGGAAAAATGGGATCGCAGCGCCGATCTGAAAAAGATCACGGTACCCACGCTGGTGATCGGCGCGCAGCACGACACCATGGACCCGAAGCACATGGAATGGATGGCCGGGCAATTCCCGCGTGGGCGTTACCTGCACTGCCCCGATGGCAGCCATCTCGCCATGTACGACGACCAGAAGACCTACATGGCCGGCCTGATCGATTTCCTGAAGGATGTCGACGGTGGCACCTTCTGAACCCGCCCAGGAAACTCCGATGAACCAGACCGCCGAATTCCAACCCCTGTGGCGCCGGTTGTGGAACCGACCCGGCGTGCGCGGCATGTCGCTGATGCTGTTCCGGCTGCTGGTTTTCATCGCACTCCTGGTGGGCTTGGGCTTCGCAATGCGCTACCTGATTCCCCTGCCCGACATAACGGTGGCGGAGTCCCTGCAGGTGCGAGGGTCGGAACTCTGGGTCCGTGCCTTCCGTTCGTTGCTACCGCCGGTCCTGGCTTACTGGCTGCTAGTTCGATTCGTCGAGCGCCGCAAGGTGAGCGAATTCGCGCCGAGAGACTTGTTCAAGCACTCGGCGATCGGCTGGCTGGTCGGGATGGGCATACTCCTGCTTGCTGCAGGTGTGATGGCGGCTTTCGGCGCCTTTCGTGTCGACGGCTTCAATGAAAATGTCTATCTGCTCGGGCCGTTTGTGGTTCTGGGCCTGAAGGCCGGCGTACTGGAAGAGATCATTACCCGCGGCATATTGTTTCGCGTCGTCGAGGAAGGTGTCGGCACCTGGGTCGCCCTCATCTTCTCCGCTTTCATCTTTGGATTCATGCACGCGGCCAATCCCAACGCAACGATCTGGAGTTCGGTCGCCATCGCCATTGAAGCGGGCTTGCTGCTTGGCATGGCCTACGCATGGACGCGTTCATTGTGGTTCTGCATCGGACTGCACGCCGCCTGGAATTTCACCCAAGGGCCGCTGCTCGGGATTTCCGTCTCGGGCATCGAGGTGAATGGCGTGCTGGCTTCTCGCACGATGGGCCCTGAGTTGATCAGCGGCGGTGAGTTCGGCGCCGAAGCTTCGATCATCGCCTTGGTCATCTGCGTGTCCCTGGCGCTATTTTTCACCCGCAAAGCCATCGCCGAAGGCAAGATACTCAAGCCGTCCTGGCGACGGCCGCTTCCTTCCGCTAGCGCCGCTGCAACGGTGACCGAACCGGTTTAGGTTGTTGCTTCGGTTCCGCCGGGCCACTGTGGCCGTCCCCCATCCGTTTCGGACTACCGATGACAGAACTGCACCACGACTGGCGACTCGAGATCTGGAATGCGCTGACCCACGGCTTCGGCTTCCTGCTCAGCCTGCTGGCGAGCGCCGTGCTGATCACGCTGGTTGCGATTCGTGGCGATGGCTGGCAACTGGCCGGCGCGCTGGTGTTCTGCATCGCACTGGTGACGGTGTACACCTCGTCCACGCTTTATCACTCGATCCCGCATGCGGTGACCAAGTCGCGCATGAAGATCTTCGACCACTGCGCAATTTTTGTACTCATCGCCGGCACCTACACGCCGTTCACGCTGATCGCGTTGCGCGACCGGGGCGGCTGGTGGCTGTTTGCGGCGGCGTGGACGCTGGCCGTGGCTGGCATCATCTTCAAACTGTTCTATACCGGCCGCTTCAAGGGCGTATCGACGCTGATCTATGTCGGCATGGGCTGGATGGCCGTGGTCGCGATCAAGCCGTTCCTGGCCGTGGTGCCTTTGGAACAATTGCTCTGGCTGCTCGCCGGCGGATTGGCCTACACCCTGGGCACGCTGTTCTACATGAGCAAGCGCGACCACGCGCACGCGATCTGGCATGGCTTCGTGCTGGCGGGTAGCGCCTGCCACTTCGTAGCCGTGGCCATGCAGGTGCTGGGCCCGTCGGTCGTGCCGACGATCTGAAGCTCAGGCGGCGCTGTCCTGCCAACTGGGCTGTTCGGTGTCGTAATACTCGAAGATCAGGTGGATTCGATCGGTGCTGCCTTCGTTCTTCACCGAATGCACGCCGAGGTTGTTCACTTCCACCGCCTCGCCCTGCTTGAAGTGGTAGGTGGTAGGCGAAATATAGAAGCCCACTCGCTCGTTGGTAACGATCGGCACATGGATCTTGTGCGGCCAGGTGGCCGACGGCATGTTGTCGCGATGCGGCTGGATGATGCCGCCCGGCGCCATTCGCGCCAGCATGATGCGCGGGAAGCTGCCGTGCGCGTAACCATAGGGCGCGGTGGCCTGGCGAAGCACCGGCTCCAGCCGGTCACGCCACTCGGCCCATAGCGGACGATCGTAGGCTTCGCGCCAATCCTTCATGTCCTTGATGAAGCGGAAGACGATATGACGGGTTTTGTCCAGCGTCTCGAAGCGATTGGGCTTGGACGCATTCTCCATGTCCCAGACGGACTCGGGAATGGCGAGGATGTCGTCAACCAGGCTGCCCAGTTCGATCTGGCCCAGTTCCTTGATGGAGGTGGTCTTGCGCGGATTGGGATACATGTCATTCGAATCCGTAGTTGAACAATTCCAGGTCGCGACGGTACAGGTCCGATACCCAGCCAACCAGGTCGCGGTCGTAATACTCCTGCCAGGGCCGGTGCTTCGATGAATTCACCCGCTCGAGCTCGGTGGTTTCCATTCCGACCTGCGCGCAGATCTCGTCGTAGCTGGCCTGCATGGTTTCGTTGCGGCCGACGATGTCGAGCTCCAGCTTGCCCTCGGCGTCGGTAACCATCGCGTGCTGCGGCTGGTACAGCAGGTGGTCGAGTGGCTTGAGCTCGCGGATCACGTACTTCATGTAGCGCAAGGGCTCGGTCTCGAAGATATTGCCGCCGCGGCTCATGAAGGCGCAATAGGACACGAAGCGATCGAAAGGATTGCGCACGAACGCGAACTTCCTGTACTCGCCAAACATCTTGTCGCCGAGCACCGGACGGATCTGCCGGGTGCTGATGTGGCCGTGCTGGATGCCGGCGAATTCGGGGAACGGAAAACGCTTCTTCACGAACAGGCCGACTTGTTCAAGGTCCTGTTCACCCATCTGCTGGCGCAGGGCCTGGCGCACCGAGTGGGTGCCGGTCTTGGGGATGGCGAAGAAGATGTATCGGTGTTTGTGCGAGATGATCATGGTGGGCAGCGCGAAAAGACCCGCCCATGATAATGCAAGGGCGCGCGCCGCCGGCCAGGCGGGGGCTCAGCTGGATATGTATTGCTGCAGGTAGCTGATTTCCTGCTTCTGGTCCTCGATTACTTCCTTCACCAGGTCGCCGATGGAGACGATGCCGAGGATCCGGCCGCCCTCCAGTACGGGCAGGTGGCGGATGTGCCGCTCGGTCATGATGGCCATGCAGTCGCCCACCGATTCCGACGGCGCCACGCAGACCACCGGCGAGCTCATGATGGTCGCCACGGGCGTGTCACTCGATGACCGGCCTTGCAGCACGATCTTGCGGGCGTAATCGCGCTCGCTGGCGATGCCGGTCAGTTCGTCGCCACGCATCACGAGCACTGCACCGATATGGTGTTCGGCCATCAGGCGGACGGCTTCCAGCACGGGCTGGTCCTCGCCAATTGCTACGACCCGGCTGCCTTTTCTCTCCAGGATCTGGCTTACGTTGCGCATGCCCTGCTCCTTGCCAACGCGGTGGGCCCATCTTATTCCTGTTGCGCGCGCCTCGCATCGGCGGCTGCATCGCCCCGGCCCGGCTGCCAATCCTGCACCAGGTAGAGCGGCCGTTGCTTGGCTTCCAGGTACATGCGGCCCAGGTATTCGCCGATCACGCCCAGGGCCATCAACTGCACGCCGCCGAGGAAGAGCACCACCGCCATCATGGTCGGCCAGCCCTGCACGGGGTCGCCCCAGAGCAGGGTCTTGGTGATGATCCAGACGCCATAGGCGAAGGCCAGCAGCGCGGTACCGAGCCCGGCGTAAGTCGCCACGCGCAGGGGCGCGGTCGAGAAACCGGTGATGCCCTCCAGCGCGAAATTCCACAGCCGCCAGTAATTGAACTTGCTGGATCCGGCGATGCGCGGCTCGCGCTGGTAGGGCAAGGACGTTTGCGGATAGCCCACCCAGGCGAACAGTCCCTTCATGAACCGGTGCCGCTCGCGCAGGTCGCGCAGGGACTCGACCACGCGGCGCGACATCAGCCGGAAATCGCCGGTATCGGCCGGGATTCCGGTGAAGGACAGCTTGTTGATGACCCGGTAGAAGGCCTTGGCGGTGACCTTTTTCAGCCAGCTTTCGCCATCGCGCGAGGTGCGGGTTCCATAGACGACGTCGAAGCCTTCCCGCCATTTGCCGACCAGCGCCGGCAATAGTTCGGGCGGATCCTGGCCGTCGGCATCCAGCACCACCACGGCATCGGCGTCGGCGCGGTCGAGGCCGGCGGTGAGGGCCAGCTCCTTGCCGAAATTTCGCGACAGGCGCAGCAGCTGGACGCGTGGATCGTTGCCGGCGATCGACTGCAACACCTGCCAGGTCGCGTCGCGGCTTCCATCGTCGACGTACAGGACCTGCGTGCGCAGGTCCATGCCGTCGAGCACGGCGGCGAGACGCGCATGCATGCCGGGCAGTGCCTGCGCTTCGTTGTAGGCCGCGATGACGACGGTGAGCGTGGCGGGGTTCATGCCCGAATGGTACCTGTTGCCATGCGTGGTGTTCAGCCCGCTCAGCGTTCGATCAGGTACGCCGGCCCGCCCAGGTGGCGGACCTGGCGTTCAATCCAGCGCGCGCGGCGCTGCACGTAAGGGCCGGGTTTGGCGACGCTGTAGCGACGCGGACTGGGCAGCACCGCGGCCATGCGCGCCGACTCCGATGGCGTCAACTTTGAGGCGGGCTTGCCAAAATAGGTGCGCGCCGCGGCTTCGGCGCCGTACACGCCATCGCCGAATTCGGCGATGTTGGCGTACACCTCCAGGATGCGCTGCTTCGGCCACAGCACCTCGATCAACACCGTGTACCAGGCCTCGAGCCCCTTGCGCACATAGCTGCGACCCTTCCACAGGAAGAGGTTCTTCGCGACCTGCTGGCTGATGGTGCTGGCGCCGCGCACCTTGCGGCCACGCTGGTTGTTCTTCATGGCCTTGTCGATGGCCTTGAAGTCGAAACCATGGTGGTCGGGAAAGGTCTGGTCCTCGGCTGCCACCAATGCGATGGGCAGGTTCCGCGAAATGTCCCTGCTGCTGCGCCACGTGTAGCGCAGCTGGAAATCCCAGTCGCGCTGCACCATCGCATCCACCCGGCGCGAGACCATGAAGGCGCTGGTGACCGGCGGAATCCAGCGCAGCAGCAGCACCTGCGCCGTGGTCAGCAACAGGAACCACAGCGGCAACCAGAGGAATATCCAGCGCGCAATCCGTTTCCAGCCCCGCGGGCGTTTTCCGGCAGCGGCTGCCATTCAGGGGCTCGGCTCGGCGGCTTCGACAGCGGCGACGCTGAGGTCAACCGCCAACACCCAGCCCTGGCCGGGCGCGTCGCTCGCGCTTGGTCGACGCCAGACGCGAAGCCAGGCCGGGCTGCCCACGCCGCCGCCCCAGGAGGCCGCCAGGTCGCCAGCCGAAGACACCACCTGACCGGTGTCCACGCGCAGCGCCCGGGATGGCAGCGCCTGTCCTTCGGCGCGGCTGTCAGGCACCGCGCCCTCGCGAAGCCTCAGGAAGTCGGCGGACACCATTCGCGTATTCAACGCACCGGCGGGAGCCAGGTCGGCGCTGCGCAATTCGGCGACGCCGACCGGCCAGCCCGGCGGCTCGCCCAAGCCCAGGCCGCCGCGGCGCTGCACCTTTTCAGGAAAGGCGACTTCCTCGTGGCTGATGCCGTGGTCGATCAGCACCTGCCACTTGCCATCGGCGCCCTTGCGCCAGATGGTGAAGAAATGTCCGAAGCCGGTAGGTTTATCGGCGCCCCCAGGCGTGAATCGCCAGGGGCCGCTGGTGTAGCCGAGGTCGCCGCTGGCTGAAATCTCGGCCAGCTCCGGCGCCCACTCAAGGCGGTTCTTGTTCTCCGGGCGCGCTTCCCAGACGCGCTTCCCGTTGCCAGGCCCGGGCGCGAATACCAGGCCGTCGTCGGCCAGGGCCGCCAGGAACGCGGCCCGCGTGCTGCGGGCGCTGGCATCGGCGGCAAAGGCCCGCTCGGCCGCGACCATGTCGTCGAAGTCGTCGGCAAGCGCCAACGGCACGATGACAAATGAAGCGACGATCAGACAGGCCTTGATCAGGGTGCGGGGCGATACCATCTTGGAACCTCCTCAGTGCGGCCAAGCATAGCCGGTCGCCCCCATTCCCTGCCTAGGCCATTCGCCCTTCCCGATGCCAGATTTCGATCGCGACACGCTGTCCCTGTTCCTTCTTGAAAACTCCGGAATCCGCGGGGTGCTGGTGCGGCTGGACGAGACCTGGCAAGCCATCCAGGCACGCACGCCCTACCCGGCGCCGGTCGCCGAACGGCTGGGTGAAACTTGCGCGGCTGCGGCCTTGTTCACCGGCCACGCCAAGCTCGATGGGCGGCTCAGCGTGCAGCTTCGCGGCACCGGCGCCCTGCGCACGCTGTTTGCGGAGTGCACCGCCCAGGGCACGCTGCGTGGCATCGCCCATTACTCGGAACCGCTGCCCGAACCGTTGACGCCGCGCGCATTCGGCCACGGTTCCGTACTCGCCATCACCATCGAAAACCTGCCGCCGGGCGGCCAGGAAATGATGCGCTACCAAGGCTTGGTCGGGCTGGATGCCGACCATCTGTCGGAAGCGTTCGAAGCCTACTTCGCCCAATCCGAGCAGTTGCCCACGAGGGTGATGCTGGCTTCGGACGGCCTGCGCGCCGCGGCATTGATGCTGCAGCAGTTGCCCGAAGGCCACCGTGATGCGGACGGCTGGACCCGCGACTCGGCGCTGTTCGACACCCTTACCAAGGCCGAACTGCTCGACCTGCCCGGCGACACCTTGTTGTTCAGGTTGTTCCATGAGGAAAACGTCCGCCTGCTGGGCCAAAGGCCGATGCGTTTTGGCTGTTCCTGTTCCCGGGAACGGGTCGCCGAAGCACTCCGGAGCTTGGACCTGAACGAAACCCTGGCGGTCGCCCGCGAAGGCGTCACCGAGGTGCACTGTGATTTCTGCGGCCAGGGCTACGAGTTCACGGACGAGCAGGTGGTGGCGCTGTTCGAGGCCTCCGGCCCCAATGCCCCGGGCTCGGACCTCATCCAGTGAAGTGCTGGATTTTTGGCCGGCTTTTAGTTAAATTAACGTAAATATCGGTGAGGGGACGAGGACGGGACCGGGAACTTTTTGACCTGCGGACCGCTCTTATCGCCGACCCACGAGGATGCCCATAGTGAAACTGCGATTGATCACATGCCTTCTGCTCGCCTTCTCGGCGACGTCGGCGTTTGCCCAGTCCAAACTACTGACGGGCAACGAGCCGACCGGCAATACCACCGTGCTGCCGCTCTGGAACAACCAGAACGGCCAGGTCGATGCATTGCTGCTGATCGAACCGTCGGCGTTGCCGCAATTGCCGTCGCAACGAATCATTCGCCCGGCTGGCAAGGCGGCCGCCAGCGATTCACTGCAATTGCGCGCAGGCCTTTCCCTGGAAGCGAATCCGGGCATGGGCGTGCTGTGCAATAGCGGCAGCGTGATCACCAGCGTCGGCTCCATGGCCGGCCACTGCATGCTGGTCAACCTCGGCAACCAGGGCTTGTCCCCGATTCCGGGCAGCAAGAGTTCGGTGAATGGATCGCTGCAATTGCAGCGCTCGCGCGCGTCGGTTACCGGCAGCGTCGGCGTCGGCCGCGAAACCCTCGGCGGCAACCTCAATTCCATCGGTAACAGCGCAGCAGACCGTCGCCTGCTCGACAGCTTGCTGGGTTCCAGCACCGCTACGCTCGATTCGCGCAACGCCAGCCTGATCGGCCAGGTCTCGCTCGGCACGCAAAGCTGGGTGAGCATCGGCGGCAAGCTCGCCCGCGTTCGCCTGATTCCGACCGACCAGATTCGTGGCGGGCTGCCACCCGAGTGGAATTCCGGCAGCCTCAGCCTTGGCGGCGGCATCGGTAATTTCGGCGGCGAGATCACCGGCCAGATGATTGAAGTTCCCGGCCAGGCCAGTCGTTACAGCAGCCTGGGCGCTGGCGTTACTTGGCGCACGCCGTGGCGCGCCAAGCTTTCCGTCGGCGCCGACAACCTGGTGACGCGCGGCAAGAATCCGTTCGGCCTGCCTGATGCGCGCCCCGCCGCGGAAGCCGAAGAAGGCCGCGTGCCGTACGTTCGTTACCAGCAGGACCTGTAAGGCTTACATCGCGCTGCAGCCGGGTCGCCTCGTGTAATGTTTCCGCTTGCCCTTGATCCTGGCGCGAGCGATGACCCTTTCCCTGATCCGCCCCCGCGAACTCCGCTTCGTCACCGAACAGCTGTGGCCGCTGTCTTCGTTGCTCGCCTATCCGCGCTTTGCCGGGCACAGCCTCGAAACCTTTGAAAGCGTGCTGGACCTGTCGCGAAAACTCGCACAGGAAAAATTCGCCCCGCACAACCGCGCGTCGGATGCCAACGAGCCGCATGTGCACGAGGGTCGCGTGCGGATCATTCCCGAAGTGAAACTCGCGCTCGATGCCTATGCCGAGGCCGGATTCACCGCGCTGCTGGCCGACGAGGAAGAAGGCGGGCTGCAATTGCCCTATACGCTGGCGTTGCTGAGCGATGCGATGTTCCTCGCCGCGAATGTTTCCACGACCGGTTACGCCCTGCTCGCCCGCGGCGTGGCCAACCTGCTGGCCGCGCACGGGTCCGCCGACCAGCAACGCCTGTATCGCCAGCCCATCCTGCAAGGCCGGTTCCTCGGCACGATGTGCCTGAGCGAACCGCAGGCAGGATCGTCGCTGGCCGACATCACCACCCGCGCGGAACTTGCCGCCGACGGCAGCTATCGCCTGGTCGGGCAGAAGATGTGGATCTCCGGCGGCGATCACGAACTTTCCGAGAACATCGTGCACATGGTTCTGGCGAAGATTCCCGGCGGCCCCGCCGGCGTGAAGGGAATCAGCCTGTTCGTCGTCCCGAAATTCCAGGTCAACGATGACGGCACGCTGGGTGCGCGCAACGACGTGCAGCTGGCCGGAGTCAACCACAAGCTCGGCCAGCGCGGCATCATCAACACCTTCCTGAAATTCGGCGAGAACGACGCCTGCATCGGCCACCTGGTGGGCGCGCCGCACCAAGGCCTCGCGCAGATGTTCCACATGATGAATGAAGCGCGCATTGGCGTTGGCATGGGCGCGATCATGCAGGGCCTGGCTGGCTTCGAATACGCGCTGGGCTACGCGCGCGAACGTCGCCAGGGCCGCCATCCCGACCAGAAGGATCCCTCGTCGCGGCCGGTGCCGTTGATCGAGCACGCCGACGTGAAGCGCATGTTGTTGCAGCAGAAGTGCTGGTGCGAAGGCGCCTTTGCATTGGCGGTTTTCGCCGGCAACCTGATCGATGCGCAGGGCCAATCGACGGATTCCGCCGTGCGCTCGGAAGCGACGCTGAAACTGGAACTGCTGACGCCGATATTGAAATCCTGGTCGGCCGAATGGTGCACGCGCGCCAACGACCTCGCCATCCAGGTGCTCGGCGGTTACGGCTACACGCGCGAATACCCGGTCGAGCAGTACTACCGCGATAACCGGCTCAACCCGATCCACGAAGGCAGCAACGGCATCCAGGCGATCGACCTGCTCGGCCGCAAGGCGATGATGGAACGCGGCGCGGCCCTTCAGGCGATGCTGGGCGAACTGCGCACCACGGCTGTCGAAGCATCGACGATGGCAGTCCTGCAGGAATTCTCCACTTCGTTGATGGAAGCGGTCGCCACGATCGAAAGAACCACGCAGGTACTGGCCGCGCGAATGGCGGCCGGCGAAGTGCGGCTTGCGTTGGCCAATGCGTCCCTTTACCTGACGCTGGTCGGCCACGCATTGGTCGCATGGATCTGGCTGAAGCAGGCCATGGTTGCCACGAGCGCGCTGCCCGGCGCGAGCGCTGCCGATGGTGATTTCTACCAGGGCAAGCTCGCCGCGTGCCGCTATTTCTTCCGTTATGAATTGCCCGCCGTGCAGTGCAACGCCCGCCTGTTGCAGGCCTTCGACGACACCGCGCTGGCGATGCAGGCCGACAAATTCTGATCCATCCGACCACAACGGGACGAACCATGGACGAAATCAAACTGACGGTCGAACGACGTGGCCATGTGTTGTTGATGGGTTTCAACCGCCCGCAAAAGCGCAACGCCTTCGACGTGGATACCTACAAGGCGCTCGCCGCCGCCTATGGCGAACTCGATCGCGATCCCGAACTTCGCTGCGGCGTCGTGTTCGGACACGGCGAACACTTCACCGCCGGCCTGGACTTGCCGCAATGGGCGCCCGTGCTGGCAGAAGGCAAGCCGGTGCCGATTTCCGAGGGCAGCCTGGATCCGTTCGGGCTGGACGAGTCGCGTCGCTGCCGCAAGCCCGTCGTGGTGGCCGCCCAAGGCGTCAGCTTCACCGTCGCCGTGGAACTGATGCTGGCGTCCGACATTCGCATCGCCGCCACCGATGCGCGTTTCGCCCAACTCGAGGTGCTGCGTGGATTCTTCCCCTGCGGCGGGGCGACCGTACGGCTGATGGACGAGATCGGCTGGGGCAATGCGCAACGCTACCTGTTGACCGGCGACGAGTTCAGCGGAACGGACGCGTACCGGATGGGCTTCGTGCAGCATCTGGTCGAGCCCGGCCGGCAATTGCAGGTCGCATTGGAAATCGCGGAAAAAATCGCGGCTGCCGCGCCCCTGGGCGTGCAGGCTTCGCTGGCCTCGTCCCGCCTGGCCCGCCGCGAGGGCCCGCGCGCCGCGCTGGAGGCGCTGATGCCGTCGCTGCCGGCCATGATGGACACCGAAGACATGCGCGAGGCTGTGCTGGCCTTCACACAACGCCGCCAGGCCGTGTTCACCGGACGATGAAACAGCGTATTGTCCGGACGGATGGGTAAATCGCTGACACCACTCACCGGTCTGGACGCCGCCTTCCTTTACCTGGAATCGGCCGGCACGCCCATGCACGTGGGCAGCGTGATGTTGATCGAGTTGCCGAACAAGCGCGGCTTCGATTTCCACGCGGCGCTGCTCGCGCATATCGCGGAACGGCTGCCACGCGCACCCGCGCTTCGACGCATCCTGCACGAGGCGCCGCTGGACCTCGGCCATCCGATGTGGGCCAACGCGCAGGACATCGACCTGCGCAAGCACATTCGCAAACGCAAGCTGGCCGGCGCCGGCGGCCACGACAAATTGATGGCGCTGGTCGGCAAGCTGCATTCCGAACCTTTGTCGCGCGAATTGCCGATGTGGCAGTTCGTGGTGATAGAAAACGTTGAACCCGGCATCGTTGCGCTGTATTCCAAAGTGCATCACGCGCTACTGGATGGCCAGGGCGGCATCGCGCTCGCGCAGGCCATCCTCGACGTTGCACCCGTTGCGCCGAAGCGCGCATCGAAGAAGTCCGCCACGGAGCCTGCCGCGGCGCTCAGTCGCAGCGACCTGGCGCGCACCGCGACGCGGTCCACGGTCAACCAGTTCGCCAAATTGCTTCGTGCGCTTCCCGCTACGCTGAAATTGGCCGGCAGCGTCGGCCAAGCCGCCAGCATGATCGGCAACCTGCGCGAGAACATCCTGCTGGCGCCGCGAACCGTGTTCAATCGAAAGATCGGCCCCGGCCGCAGCTTCGGCGCGGTGTCGTTGCCGCTGGACGAAGTGAAGCGCGTTGCGCGCGGCTTCGGCGTCAGCCTGAATGACGTTGTGATGGCGATCTGTTCCGGCGCGCTGCGCGATCTGTTGCTGGCGGTGGATGGGTTGCCGAAAAAATCGCTGGTGGCGGCGATGCCGGTGTCGCTTCGCGAGTCAGGCAACACCGACGTCAATAACCAGGTTTCCATGGTGCAGTGTTCGCTGGCGACCGACGTGGCCGATCCGGTCGAACGCCTGAAGGCGATCCACGATTCCACGGCGCAGATCAAACGCCGCATTGCAGCGTTCAAGAACCTGATACCCACCGATTTCCCCGGCCTGGCCGCGCCGATCTGGGCCGCGGGCCTGTCGCGGCTGTGGGCCAGCGGAAGCATCGCCGAACGCCTGCCCGCGCTGGCCAACGTGGCGATCTCCAACGTGCCCGGCCCACCGGTACCGCTGTATCTGGCGGGCGCCAAGTTGAGCCACTACTATCCGGTATCCATCGTGACCCATGGGCTGGCGTTCAACATCACCGTGCAAAGCTACGCAGGCAGCCTGGAATTCGGACTCACGGCCTGCAAGGACGTGGTGGCGCGTCCGGACATCGTCGCCCGCGCCATGGCCGCCGCCCTCAAGGAATTGTCCGACCGCCTTCCATGAAGCCATCCACTTCCCCCTCTCGACGTCCCGGCATGCATGAACCCCTGAAGTCTCCTTCGGCCCTCCTGATGGCAATGGAAGGTCGCGCCATGTTCGAGTGGGCATCGTACGCACTGACCTGGCCCTGGCTGCGTTCCGCGCCGCGCGGCGACGGTCATCCCATCATCGTTTTGCCGGGCCTGTGCGCAGGCGACACGACCACGATTCCGTTGCGCCGTTTTCTGAGCCACCTCGGTTACGAGCCCTATCCGTGGCAGCAGGGCCTGAATTTCGGTCCGCGCGACCATGTCATCAAGGGCATGGTGGACCAGGTGCGCGCCGTGCAGAAAAAGCACAAGCAGAAAGTCAGCATCATCGGATGGTCGCTGGGCGGCGCGATGGCCAATGCGCTGGCACTGCGCATGCCCGAACGCGTGCGCCAGGTGATCACCCTGGGCTCGCCGCTGACCGGCCATCCGAAAGGCACCAATGCATGGCGCGTGTTCGAAATGGTCAGCGGTTTCCGCAGCGACGACAAACGCCTGATGGAACTGGTGAACGGCGAACCGAGCGTGCCCACCACCTCGATAATGAGCAAGACCGATGGCGTGGTGAACTGGCGCATGAGCCTGGCCGAGGTATCGCACATCTCGGAAAACATCGAGGTCAGCGCAACGCACTTGGGCATGGGCGCGAATCCGGCCGTCCTGTGGGTGATCGCGGATCGACTCGCGCAGCTTGAGGGGCAGTGGAAGCCGTTCCAACGCTCAGCTCTGTGGCACTCATTGATCTATCGCGACCCGCACCGTTTCCGGCTCGCCAACTTGTTGGCGCCCTGATTTTTTGAGAGCGTCCGGTGGTGATGGTGCGGCGGTTGCCGCGCATCATTTTGAGTCGCCACACGGGATCGGCTTGGTCAAAATGATACCCGGCACCCGCCCTCCCTCACCTGTGACCAACTAGGCCTCAGTGCAACACCCTGCCGTGGCGTAGCCAACGCAGGTCGCCCGGCGCCGCCAGTCGCACTTCGTGCTTGGTGGGGACTGCCTGGCGATCCTGCGTTTTCTCACCAGTTTGCGTGGGCGTCGCTACGCTTGCCGGAAGTTGCGAAGGTGATTGAGATTTCAGCGAGATTCGCGACCGCCGCTACCGACATTGGTGCGACCGCTACTGCTTCTGCTCTTCCCATGGTGGCGACAGAACGCAGGATCGCCGGGCGGCCCCACCGAGCAAGCCTGCGAATGGGGCGCCGGGCGACCTGCGTTGGCGGCGGTATCGCAGGGTGTTGCCGTGAAGACACAGACCGCGCAGGAAGTTGCGGGCGAGCGCCGGATTTCATTTTGACCAAGCCGATCCCGTGTGGCGACTCAAAATGAAAGCCGGCGATCGCCAGTGGCGATAACAGGCTTCTAAAAGATTATTCAGCGAGTGTCAGCAACGATGCATTACCACCCGCCGCCGTGGTGTTGATCGTCAGCGTGCGCTCGCTGGCGAATTTCAGCAGGTAGTGCGGTCCGCCGGCCTTCGGACCCGTGCCGGAGAGGCCTTCACCGCCAAACGGTTGCACGCCGACGACTGCGCCGATCTGGTTGCGATTTACGTAGCAGTTGCCGACGCGCACGCTGCGTACGATGTGTTGCACCGTCGCGTCGATGCGCGAGTGGATGCCAAGCGTCAGGCCATAGCCGGTGGCGTTGATCTGGTCGAGCACCTTGTCAAGGTCGCGGGCTTCGTAGCGGATGACGTGCAGGACGGGACCGAATACTTCCTGGGTGAGCTGCGACAGCGACTGCAATTCGTAGGCGCGCGGGGCGAAGAAGCTGCCGTGGCTGCAGGACTCGGGCAACTTCACTGCCTTGATCAGCCTGGCTTCCTTGTCCATCCGGGCTGCATGGGCGACCAGTATGCCTAGCGCGTCTTCATCGATCACCGGGCCGACGTCGGTGGACAGCAGCGCCGGGTCGCCGACCACGATCTCGTCCATGGCGCCGGACAGCATGTTGATGACCTTGTCGGCGATGTCGCTCTGCACGAACAGGATGCGCGCGGCCGAGCAACGCTGGCCGGCGGAATCGAATGCCGCGGTCATGGCGTCCTTTACCAGTTGCTCCGGCAATGCCGACGAATCGGCGATCAGCGCATTCTGGCCGCCGGTTTCGGCGATCAGCGTGGCCAGCGGTGCGCGACGCGCGGCCAACGCGCGGTTGATGGCCCAGGCGGTGTCGGTGGAGCCGGTGAACACCACGCCGGTAACGCGCGGGTCGCGGGTCAGCGCGGCGCCGACGGTGGCGCCGTCGCCAGGAAGGAACTGCAGTACGTCTTCCGGAACGCCGGCTTCGTGCAACAGCTTCACCGCGAAGAACGCGGTCAGGCTGGTTTGTTCGGCCGGCTTGGCGATGACGCTGTTGCCGGCCGCCAATGCCGCGGCGACCTGGCCCATGAAGATGGCCAGCGGGAAATTCCACGGGCTGATGCAGACGAAGACGCCGCGACCATGCAACTGCAATTCGTTCGATTCGCCAGTCGGCCCCGGCAGCTTTTCCGCGCTGCCGAACAACTTGCGCGACTGCTGCGAATAGTAGCGACAGAAATCCACCGCTTCGCGCACTTCCGCAACCGACGCCGACAACGACTTGCCGGCTTCCTTCACGCACAGCGCGATCAGTTCCGGCATGCGCTCTTCCATCAGGTCGGCGGCATATTCCAGGATCTTGGCGCGCGATGCCGCAGGCAATTTGTCCCAGCCGGCGTAGGCGGATTGCGCATTCTTCAGCGCTTGCTCGACCTGCGACGGTTCGGTCGCCTGCCAGCGTCCGATCGCTTCGCGGCGATCAGCGGGATTGGTCACGGCGATGGTGGCGCCCTGGTTCTCGCTGCCGGGAATCAATGGCATGGCGTGCCAGGGCTTGATGGACGCGTTGACCTTGTCGGCGAGCACGCCCAGTTCCTGGTCATTGGCTAGATTGACGCCCATGGAATTCTTCCTGTCGGCAAAGATGGCAAGCGGTTGCGGGATGTGCGGATGCGGTTTGGTCGGGTAGGCAGCGACCGCTGCAACGGGGTCAGCCACCAATTCGGCCGGCGGCAGCGTTTCATCCGTGATTCGATTGACGAAACTGCTGTTGGCGCCGTTCTCGAGCAGGCGTCGCACCAGATAGGGCAACAGGTCTTCGTGCGAACCGACGGGGGCATAGACGCGGCAAGGCACGCCCAGGTGTTGCTGGCCAATGGTTTCGGCATACAGGTGGTCGCCCATGCCATGCAGGCGCTGGAATTCGAAATCGCGGCCCTGCGCCATCTGGTGCACAGCCGCAATCGTCTGCGCGTTGTGCGTGGCAAACATGGGATAGAGGGCATCACCCGCCTCGAGCATCTTCCTGGCGCAGGCCAGGTAGCTGACATCGGTGTTGGCCTTGCGGGTGAACACCGGATAGCCCGCCAGGCCGTCCACCTGCGCCTTCTTGATCTCGGAATCCCAGTAGGCGCCCTTCACCAGGCGCACCGGCATCCGACGGCCGGTGCTGCGCGCCAGGTCGATCAGGAAATCGAGCACGAACGGCGCGCGCTTCTGGTAGGCCTGCACGGCAAGGCCGTAGCCCTGCCAGCCATCGAGCGATGGGTCGGAGTACGCGGCGGCGATGACATCGAGCGACAACTCGAGACGCTCGGATTCTTCGGCGTCGATGGTGAAGCCGATGCCCTGGGCCTTCGCCAACTGCGCCAGCGACACGATGTTCGGCACCAGTTCGTCCAGCACGCGGGCGCGCTTGGCGAATTCATAGCGCGGATGCAGCGCCGACAGCTTCACCGAAATGGACGGTGCGGCGAAGACGTCGGGATACGGGCCGCCCGAACCGATGGCCAGGATGGCGTTGCGATAGGCCTCCAGATAGCGCGCGGCGTCGGCGGCCGTGAAGGCGCCCTCGCCCAGCATGTCGAAGGAATAGCGGTACGACGCGTTATCGCCCTTGCGCGAGCGCTCCAGAGCTTCCTGGATGGTGCGGCCCATCACGAACTGGTGGCCCATGATGCGCATCGCCTGGCGCACGGCCAGGCGGATCGCGGGTTCGCCCATGCGCCCGACCAGGCGACGGAAGGCGCCGGCGGTGTCGCGCTGGGTTTCACCAGCCAGGCTGACGATGCGCCCGGTCAGCATCAGGCCCCAGGTGGACGCGTTCACCAGCACCGAGCTCGAGCGACCCACATGCGCGTCCCAGTCGGCATCGCCGAGCTTGTCGCGGATCAGCTTGTTGGCGGTGTCCTGGTCGGGAATGCGCAACAAGGCCTCGGCCACGCACATCAGCAACACGCCCTCTTCGGAGCTGAGATCGTATTCGCGCATGAAGGCTTCGACCATCGCTGGATCGGCGGCGCGCACGCGGGTGCGTTGCACCAGGGCGACTGCGGTGGCCTGTACGAGCGCCTGTTCGGACGCCGGTAGCCGCGCCTGGTCCAGCAATTCTTCCAGGTGCTCGGTTTCGTCGCGCAGGTAGGCGGCGGTGATGCGGCGGCGGAGCGGCGGCATCGCCGTGGGCAGTTCTGGGCTGATGATGGGGGTCACGGGGGTCCCGGCGGCGGCCAAGTGGCGCTGGCAAAGCGCAATTCTAGTCTTCGGGGCTCGGGCGGGCAAAGAAATCCAGTCGCCAAAAGGGCCGCGCCCGCGAGGATTCCTTCACGAGCGGGGCGGTACGCTGTGCGCATTGGCTTGCCGCCGTGCCGGGTGGGAGCGTAAAATTCGCACGTTTTGCGGCCTTGTCCTGCCTGCGTCGCGCGTTTCCGCGACGCGCGCCCGGCGCGCGGCAGCTTCGACCCCATTGAAACAATTCATGGCGACGGCCGACAGGCCGCTGCCCAGCACAGATCACAGTTCGAGGTAGGTCCGATGAATGCAGTGATGAAAGCCCCGCGCCTGGTCCGCTACGCCGCTGGCGTGCTGGCCCTGGCCAGTTCCAACGCCTGGGCCACCCATGTAACCGAGCCGGCGCGCTGGCAGCTGAACCTGACGCCCGGCGTCACTGTCACCTCCCAGAACGCCTACCACGCGCACATGATCATGCTGTGGATCTGCGTGGTGATCGGCATCATCGTGTTCGGGGCCATGGCCTACGCGATGTTCAAGTTCCGCAAGTCGAAGGGCGCGGTGCCGGACACCAATTTCACCCACAGCACGGTGCTCGAAGCCATCTGGACGGTCGTCCCGATCCTGATCCTGATCGGCTCGGCCATCCCCGCCACCCGCATGGTCGTGTCCCAGTACAACGCCGACCACGATGCCAAGCCGGCCGAGATGACCATCAAGATCACCGGCTACCAGTGGATGTGGCGCTACCAGTACGTGGGCCAGGACGTCGACTTCATCAGCCGCCTGGACCGTGAATCCGACCGGATCCGCCAGGCAGGCTCGACTCCCGACGCCGCGGCCATCCCGCATTACCTGCGCGACGTGGACCGGCCGCTGGTGCTGCCGGCCGATACGCGGGTCCGCTTCGTGGTTACCGCCGACGACGTGATCCACGCCTGGTGGGTTCCGGCCCTGGGCTGGAAGCAGGACGCGATTCCAGGCGTGATCAACGAAGCCTGGACCGAAGTCAGCGAACCCGGCACCTACCGCGGCGTCTGCGCGGAGTTGTGCGGCAAGGACCACGGCTTCATGCCGATCGTGGTGAAGGTCCTGCCCAAGGCTGAGTACCAGACCTGGCTGGCCGGCCAGAAGGCTGCCAACGGCGAAACCGCCGCAGCCGTCGCCGTCCAGTAATCCACCGAATTCGAATCGAAACATTCCCAGAGGCAAGCGAAATGGCTAATTACAGCGCCGCCCATGATGCCCATGATCATGGACACCAGCAGAGCTTCTTCCAGCGGTGGTTCCACTCCACCAACCACAAGGACATCGGTACCCTGTACCTGGTGTTCTCGCTGGTGATGTTCTTCATCGGCGGCACCATGGCCCTGGTCATCCGCGCCGAACTCTTCCAGCCCGGCTTGCAGTTCGTGGCCCCGGAGTTCTTCAACCAGATGACCACCACGCATGCACTGGTGATGATCTTCGGTGCCGTCATGCCCGCCTTCGTCGGCCTCGCCAACTGGATGGTGCCGATGATGATCGGCGCGCCGGACATGGCGCTGCCACGCATGAACAACTGGTCCTTCTGGATCCTGCCGTTCGCCTTCACCCTGTTGCTGATGCCGCTGATGCTGCAGGCGTTCGGCATTGGTGGCGGCGGCCCGGCCGGCGGCTGGACCCTGTATCCGCCGCTGTCGCTGCAAGGCGGCAACAACACCGCGTTCGCGATCTTCGCGATCCACCTGATGGGCATCAGCTCGATCATGGGCGCGATCAACATCATCGCCACCATCCTCAACATGCGCGCCCCGGGCGTGGACCTGCTGAAGATGCCGGTGTTCGTGTGGAGCTGGCTGATTACCGCGTTCCTGCTGATCGCCGTGATGCCGGTGCTTGCCGGCGCCGTGACGATGCTGCTGACCGACAAGTTCTTCGGTACCTCGTTCTTCAATGCCGCGGGCGGCGGCGACCCGGTGATGTTCCAGCACATCTTCTGGTTCTTCGGCCATCCCGAGGTCTACATCATGATCCTGCCGGCCTTCGGCATCGTGTCGGAAATCATCCCGACCTTCGCCCGCAAGCCGCTGTTTGGTTACCAGGCCATGATCTACGCGGTCGCTTCGATCGCGTTCCTGAGCTTCATCGTCTGGGCGCACCACATGTTCACGGTCGGCATGCCGTTGGGCGGCGAGCTGTACTTCATGTACGCCACGATGCTGATCGCCATCCCGACCGGCGTGAAGGTATTCAACTGGGCCACCACCATGTGGCGCGGCTCCATGACGTTTGAAACCCCGATGCTGTTCGCGCTCGGCTTCGTCATCATGTTCACCATCGGCGGTTTCTCCGGCCTGATGCTGGCCATCGTGCCGGCTGACTTCCAGTACCACGACACCTACTTCGTGGTTGCCCACTTCCACTACGTGCTGGTGACCGGCGCCGTGTTCGGCATCATGGCCGGCGTGTACTACTGGCTGCCGAAGTGGACCGGGCACATGTACAACGAGAAGCTTGGCCAGTGGCATTTCTGGCTCAGCACGATCTTCGTGAACCTGTTGTTCTTCCCGCAGCACTTCCTGGGCCTGGCCGGCATGCAGCGCCGCGTTCCGGACTACAACCCTGCCTTCGCCGATTTCAACATGTGGTCATCCATCGGTGGCTTCGGTTTCGGCATCTCGCAGCTGCTGTTCGCCTACATCGTCTGGAAAGCGGCCAAGGGTGGCGTCAAGGCCACCGACCGCGTCTGGGAAGGCGCCCGTGGCCTGGAGTGGACCCTGTCCTCGCCGCCGCCGCACCACAGCTTCACCACGCCGCCGGTCATCAAGGACGGCGACCTGGCCCACGGCGACGTCACCCACTGATGTCTGAAAAGACGCCAGCCAGCAACCGCTCCGCGATCCGGCGTACCGCCTGGATCGCGGCTGCCTGCGCGGTGGGTTCGTACGTGCTGTTCCTCGTGTCGATGATGAGCGGGACATGACTGCCGACCTGGCCCGCACGCTGAAGCGCATCGCGCTGATTTCGGCGGGTTCGTTCGTGTTCGCGTTCTCGCTGGTGCCGCTGTACAACGTGGCCTGCGAAAAGATCTTCGGCATCAAGCTCGAGCGCGGCGCCATCGGCGCGCAGGCGGCGGCCGGCATGACGTCCCAGGTCGCGCGCGAAGTCCGCGTCCAGTTCGACGGCACCGTCAACTCCAAGCTGCCCTGGGACTTCAAGCCGGTGCAGGAATCGATGGTGGTGCAGCCGGGCAAGCAGTACGAGGCGACGTTCATCGCCCGCAACAAGGCGGCCACGGCGATCGTCGGCAATGCAGCGCCGTCCATCGCGCCCACGGAAGCGTCCGGCTTCTTCGCCAAGACCGAATGCTTCTGCTTCACCGAGCAGATGCTCAAGGCCGGCGAAGAACGCGAGATGCCGGTGCGTTTCATCGTCAACCCGTCCCTGCCCGGGGACGTGTCGACAATTACCTTGTCCTATACTTTCTACATCAATGATTCGGCCACGGCGAAGCTCACCTCGCCTGGCGCGGTCGCGGCCAGCCCTTCGGCTCCCTGACCAACGCATCCAGAACCCAACGATCCGGGAAATCCCATGGCACACGCGCAAGCACACGACGACAACCACGCGGACAAAGACGTCTATTACGTCCCGCACCACAGCCGCTGGCCCTTCCTGGGTTCGATCGCGCTGTTCGTACTGATGGTCGGCGTGGCCAACTGGATGAACGGCCACGACTGGGGCCAGAACCTGTTCTACGTCGGCCTGGCCATGGTGCTGGGCGTGCTGGGCATGTGGTTCGGCGATGTCATCTCCGAATCGCTGCAGGGCAAGTACAACCCGCAGGTGGACACCTCGTTCCGCATGGGAATGTTGTGGTTCATCTTCTCGGAAGTGATGTTCTTCGCGGCTTTCTTCGGCGCCCTGTTCTATGCCCGCCAGTTCGCATTGCCGTGGTTGTCCGGTGAAGGCGATGGCGCGCTGACCAACCAGTTCCTGTGGAGCGGTTACAGCGCGGGCTGGCCGGCGAATGGGCCGGCGGCAATCGGCGGCCACTTCGAGACGATACCGGCCTGGGGCCTGCCGCTGGTCAACACGCTGCTGCTGCTCAGCTCGGGCGTCACCATTACCCTCGCCCACCATGCCCTGCGCGCCGCGCAGCGTAGCCGCCTGCTGTTCTGGCTGGGCGCGACCATCGTGCTGGGCGCGCTGTTCCTGTTCTTCCAGGCCGAGGAATACCACGAGGCCTACACCGAGCTGAACCTGACCCTGGGTTCGGGCATCTACGGCTCCACCTTCTTCATGCTCACCGGTTTTCACGGCATGCATGTAACGCTCGGCGCGATCATGTTGTCGGTGATCTGGCTGCGTTGCGCCAAGGGCCACTTCAGCAAGGACCACCACTTCGCGTTCGAGGCGGTGGCCTGGTACTGGCACTTCGTGGACGTGGTCTGGCTGGGCTTGTTCCTGTTCGTCTACGTGCTTTGACCGCCGCCCGGCCACGGCCGGGGCGCGTCAAGGACGGAAATGAAAAAGGCCGGCATTGCCGGCCTTTTTTTCCGAAAGGTTCCAGGACTCAGTGGTAGATACCGTGCGGCTTGATGACGCCGGTGAAGATGCCGGCGCTGACCAACACGATCAGCGCGACCGACACGCCGATGCGCCAGCTGAGCGAACGAACCGTGCGGTCCGTGGTCCCCTTGTCCACCATCATGTAGTACAGGCCGGCACCGAGGTTCCACAGGATCACGATGAGGAACGCGATGATCAGGAGTTTTTGCATGTCAGGAGTTCCGGGTGTATCGATGCGCCCATTATCCCCTCGTGGCAGCAGCTTGTCGTGAAAACACGGCTGGCCCTGCTGGCGGCTGGACTGCTGCTCGCGGCCGGATTCGCCGGCCTGGGCCAATGGCAGTTGGGCCGCGGGATCGAGAAGCAACAGATGCTGCGGGACGTGGAGTCGGTCATGGCGCGCAAGCAGGTGTTGCCGCTGTCGGCCGCCGGCAAACCGCTCGGCTACGACTGGGTGCAGGGCTCTGGGCGCTTCCTGGACGGCCCGGTGCTCATGCTCGACAACCAGCGTCGCGGCCCCGCCGTGGGCGTACGCGTGCTGGCCGCATTCCAGCCGACGGATGGCGAACCCCTGTTGGTGGACTTGGGCTGGCTCGCCCTGCCGGGCGATCGCCGGCTGCCGGAAGTCTCGGTTCCGTCTGGGCCGCAATCGCTATCCGGCCTGCTTGGCCCGCCGCCTTCCACCGGCCTGGCGCTCGGCCCGGCCTACACCGAGTCGACACCGGCGACCTGGCTGCTGACGCGGGTTGACCTGCCTGCCTTGTCCACCGGCCTGCGCCTGTCGCTGGCGCCCCGCGTGCTGCGCCTGGACCCGGCATTGCCGATAGGATACGCACGCGACCTGGACGTGCTGCCCAATACACTGCCTCCCGAACGCCACCGCGGCTACGCCGTGCAATGGTTTGGACTGGCGCTCGCGACTTTGTTGATCTCCCTTTATTTCGGAATTTTCCGCCGCCGCCCATGAGCACTCCCCCGCGCACTTCGCAAACCCGGTCCCGGCTTACCCTGCTGCTGATCGCGCTGATGTTCTTCGCGCCGTTCGGCATCGCCGCCTTCCTGCGCTTCACCGGCTGGACGCCGCCGCAAGGCCGCAACGTCGGCACGCTGCTGCAACCACCGATCGACCTCAGTGGGCTGGTGCTGAAGACTGCCGATGGCAAGGACTACAGCTGGCGGCCGGAACTCAATCTCTGGCGAATCGTGGTGGTGCCCGACCCCGCCTGCACTGCCGAGTGCAGCAAGGTGCTCGACCAGTTGCACCGCCTCTGGCTGACCCAGGGGCGCAAGGCCGATCGCATCGACGTGCTCTGGTTCGGCGAATTGCCGGCCGGCGACGTGCAGTTCCGCCGCCTCATCCGGATGCAGCCCGATGCGCGGCTTGCCGCCGCCTTGCCGGAAGCCGCGCGAGCCGATGCCGTGCCCGCCTACCTGGTTGATCCGGGTGGCTTCGTCGCGCTGAAGTACGAGCCCGGGTTCGATCCTGCCGGCATGAAGAAAGACCTGGGGAAGCTCGTGAAATGAACAGTCCGCACAAGCATTTCCATCGCCTGGCCTGGATCGCGGTGTTGCTGGCCCTGGGCATCGTGGTGTTCGGCGCCTTCGTGCGCCTGTCGAACGCCGGCTTGAGCTGCCCCGACTGGCCGACCTGCTATGGCCGCGCCGCATGGCCGGTGCACGAACACGAAATCGCGCAGGCCAACGCCAGCTTCGAACGCGCCGTGGAGAGCAGCAAGACCTGGCGTGAACAATTCCATCGCCATCTCGCCGCAAGCCTCGGCCTGCTGATACTCCTGCTGAGCCTGCTGGCGGCCCGCAAGCGCGCCTGGGGCATTTCCAGCATCGTGGCGGCGTCCTTGCTGGTCGCGGCATCGATACCCGCCTATATCGGTGCGCATTACGTCGCTGCCGCCGTGCTGGTGCTGGCCGGGCAATTGATCCTGCTGGTGGATGCAGTCCGCTGGTCCAACTCCGATGCGTCGCGACTGTCCACCATCACGCTGATGGTCGTGATCGTGCAGGCCGTGCTGGGGATGTGGACGGTCACCTGGCTGCTGAAGCCGGTGGTGGTGATGGCGCATTTGCTGGGCGGCGTGGCGACGCTGTCGCTGCTGACCTGGCTGGCCTGGGGCACGACGCCGGGATCATCGCTGGTGCAGGCGGTTGCGCCGAAACTGCGCCGCCTGCTCTGGATCGGGCTGGCATTGCTGGCGCTGCAGATTGCGCTGGGCGGCTGGACCAGCAGCAACTATGCCGCACTGTCGTGCGGCGCGGATTATCCAAAATGCCTCGGTGAATGGTGGCCGACCAATGACTTCCGCGAAGCCTTCGTGCTCTGGCGCGGCATCGGCGTGGACTACGAAGGCGGCGTGCTGGATGGCCCGGCGCGAGTGGCCATCCAGCTGGCGCACCGGATGATGGCGCTGCTGGTGTTCGGGCACTTCCTGGTGGTGGCCATCCGCATGCTGCGGACACCCGGCCTGGTGTTCTGGGGCAGCGCGCTGTTGCTGCTGTTGCTGGCCCAGGTCGGCCTGGGCATCGCCAACGTGATGCTCGGCTTGCCCCTGTGGGTCGCCACGGCGCATACCGCCGGGGCCGCGTTGCTCCTGTTCGTCGTAATCGGGCTGCTGGCCCGGCTGCGCGCCCCGGAGTAATACAATAGGCGGATGCCTCCTTCCTTCGGCCAGTACTGGCAATTGACCAAACCGCGCGTGGTCGCCCTGATTGTCTTCACGGCAATCATCGGCATGCTGCTCGCAACGCCCGACGCCCGCATTCCCAAAGGCTTCCAGTCAGTGGCATGGTTGATGGGCCTGTCGGGCAGTGGCGACATGGCGCAATCGCAGTTGTCATCGCCCGCGCTTGCCGGGGTGTGGAGGGAAATACTTTTCGGCAGCCTCGGCATCTGGCTCGCTGCTGCATCGGCGGCGGCGATCAACCACCTGCTGGACCAACGCATCGACGCGCTGATGGCGCGCACCTCGCATCGCCCGCTGCCTACTGGATCGCTGAGCTCGAAGCAGGTGCTGGTATTCGCGATCGTGCTTGGCGCGCTGTCGATGGGGCTGCTGGCGGTGTTCGTCAATGCACTGTGCGCGGTGCTGACCTTCGCCTCGCTGATCGGCTACGCGATCATCTATACCGGCTACCTCAAGCGCGCCACGCCGCAGAACATCGTGATCGGCGGCCTGGCCGGCGCCGCACCGCCGGCGCTGGGATGGGTGGCCATCACCGACCAGTTGCATCCGTATGCCTTGCTGCTGGTGCTGATCATCTTCGTCTGGACGCCGCCGCATTTCTGGGCGCTGGCGATCTTTCGCCGCGATGACTACGCGCGCGCGATGATCCCGATGTTGCCGGTCACGCACGGCGTGGAATACACGCGCTGGCAGATCCTGTTCTTCACCGTGCTGCTGGTGCTGGTGACGATGTTGCCGGTCATCACCGGCATGAGTGGCGTGTTCTACCTCGGCGGCGCGCTGGTGCTCGGATTCGTGTTCCTGTACTACGCGATCCGGCTGATGCGCCCGCCGTCGGAAGCATTCGCGATGCAGGTGTTCGGCTATTCCATCTGGTACCTGATGGCGCTGTTCGCCTTCCTGCTGATCGACCACTGGCTGATGCCGGCGCCGGAAATGTCGGCGCAAGCGCTCGAGTTCATCCGCTCCGGCAATTAGTCGTGCGCGTTGCCCCGATCGCCCGAATCGCCGATGGTCCAGCGGATCAGGTCGCCGTTGTCGATGTCCAGCACGTAGATCTCGCCCGGCAGCTCCGGCGCATACACGGTGAAGGCAAGCCGCTTGCCGTCGGGAGAAAAACCCAACTCGTGGATGCGGCCGGCCGGCAAGGGCGGTACGCGTAGCGGTTGATGTGCTGGCAGCGCCAGCACATGCAAGCGGTCGGCTTCGGGCTGGATCTCCGAATAAGCCAGGTGGCGACCGTCGCTGGCGAGTCCGAATTCGTTGACATCGGTATCGCTGCCCGCGCCGAATTCCCGGAAGCTGTTATTGACGACGTCATGGTTGCGCAAGGTCATGTGCTTCGCGCCTTCGTTGGAAACGTAGTACGAGCCCTTGCCATCGGGCGCGTAGACGAAGGCGCCAAAGGCTGCCTTGCCGCCATCCACCGGAAACATCTGCAGCCTGCCGCTGGCGAGGTCCAACTTACCGGGAACTGATTCGCCTCGCGATACCAGTTTCATCACCAGCAATTGCCGCGCATCGGGCGAGAATCCCTTGGCCAGCCAGTTGCCGCCCTCGCCCACCAGCAAACGATGCTCACGCGTTTCGATGTCGAGCAGCCACAGGTCGGAATCCACGCCAGTGCGTTCGGTGCTGCTGTAGGCGAGCTGGCGACCATCGGGTGACCACAGCGCGCCCTGCGCGCCGCCCTGGGTCACGTGGGTCAGCTGCGTGGTCTTGCCGACGTCGAAATCATGATGGAACAACTGCCAGGGCCCGGTGCCATCGGGCTGCCTTGCGAAGGCGAAGCCATCGCCTCCGGCTGCAGGGCGAATCGCGACGTCACGCACCGCGCCCGGACCGAGCGGAAGGAGTTCGCGGCCGCCCAGCGGCGCACGCACGCGTTCGAGTTGGGTATCGTTGCCGCGGCGCGTCGTGATCAGCATCGAGCCATCCTTCAGCCAGCCGGCGAAGCTCGATTCCTGCGGTACTTCCAGCGGCGCGTGCGGTGCAGGCTTCGCCGCGAAGGGCAGTGTCGCCAGCCCCGCAGCCAGGCCGAAATTCAGGAGGACGATCAAGGGGCGCATCGCGGATCCCGGCGGTTCCAACTAGCGCAGATGATCGGCCAGGCCTCGCGCGAACGCCAGTGGCTTCAACGATTGCGCGAATTGAGCAGGTCGCGCAGTTCGGCTTTTTCCAGGTCGCCGAGATTGCCCTTCAATTGCAGTTCTTCGATCCGCTGCATGCGCGTCTGCTTGTCGAGCTGGCGCAGGGCGTCGAGGAATTCTTCCTTGCGCGTGCTTGCGTCCCCGGGCAAGTCCATTGCCGCCAGCTTGCGCAATGCGGCTTCCTCCTCGCGGCCTTCGAAGTGTTCGAGCATCGCGCCGGTGCCGATGCCCGGGCGCTCCTGCGCGATCGCGATCATCTCTACCAGCAACGGGATGCCGGGCTGGCGCAGGACGCCGAACAGGTACGGCGGCTCCATCGCCCGGGCGAGCGACGGATCGAGCAACAGGAAGGAAATGGCGGCACGCACCAGGCTTTGCTTCGGTGCCGGCGAACCGCGCGAAGGCCGCATCGACGGCGTGCGCGCGGCGGGCGCCGGTTCGGCGCGGGCGCCGACGCCGGTCAGTTCGGTCACCCGCTGCTGCATCAGGTCGCGAAACGCGCCATCGGGAATATTGGCGATGTAGGGCTTCACGCGTTCGGCCAGGCGCGCCTTGCCTTCGAGCGAGTTGAGGTTCACGTCGCGCGACAATTCATTGAAGAAGAATTCGCTAAGCGAGGTCGCTTCGTTCAATCGCGCATCGAAACCCGCAGAACCTTCCTGGCGCACGATGCTGTCCGGGTCCTCGCCCTCGGGCAGGAACAAGAAGAAGGCCTGGCGGCCGTCGCGCATGCGCGGCAGGATCGATTCGACCGCCTTCCACGCCGCGCCGCGCCCGGCGCGATCACCGTCGAAACAGAAATACACGTCAGCCGCATTGCGGAACAACAGCTCGGCGTGGTCGGGCGTGGTGGCCGTGCCCAGCGTCGCCACCGCCTGAGTGATTCCGTACTGGAACAGGGCGACCACATCCATGTAGCCCTCGACCACGATCAGGCGCGGGATCTTGGCGTGCGCCTGCCGCACCTGCCACAGGCCGTACAGTTCGCGGCCCTTGTGGAACAGCGGCGTCTCGGGCGAGTTGAGGTATTTCGGCCCGTCTTCCTTGTCCAGCACGCGCCCGCCGAACGCGATCACGCGGCCGCGGCGATCGTGGATGGGAAACATCACGCGGTCGCGGAACTTGTCGTAGACGCGTCCGGAATCGCTGCGCGAGAACATGCCGGTTTTTTCCAGCAGCGCGAGCCGGCGCTCGTCGGTGCCCAGTGCATTCTTCAGGCCATCGAAGGAATCGGGCGCATAGCCGAGCATGAAACGCGCGCGATTTTCCGCATCGACACCGCGACGGTCGAAATAGGACCGCGCCTTGTCGCTGGACTCGAGTTGTTTCTGGAAAAAACGCGCCGCCGCATCCAGCGCGGCGTACTGGTCCTTGCCGTCAGGATTTTCGTTGCGGACCTGCGTGTCCTTGGGCACTTCCATGCCGACGCGCTTGGCCAATTCTTCCACGGCATCGATGAACTCGAGCCGGTCGTAGTTCATCAGGAAGGAAATGGCGGTGCCGTGCGCGCCGCAACCAAAGCAGTGGTAGAACTGCTTGGTCGGGCTGACGGTGAAGCTTGGCGATCGTTCGTCGTGGAACGGACAGCGCGCCGAATACTCGCGGCCTTGCCGCTTCAGCGGTACCCGCGAGCCGATGATCTCGACCAGGTCCGAGCGCGCAAGCAGGTCGTCGATGAAAGCGTCGGGGATGCGGGCCATGGCTGCCTAGGATGCCATGCGCGGGGCCTGGCTTACGGCGTCAGTTTCTTCTTGACCAGGCCCGACAGCGCGCCCATGTCGGCGCGACCGGCAACCTTGGGCTTGAGCACGGCGATCACCTTGCCCATGTCCTGCGGACCCTTGGCGCCGGATTCGGCGATGGAGGCATCCACCAGCGCTTCCAACTCGGCCGGGTCAAGCTGCGCAGGCAGGTAGGCCTGGATGATGCCCATCTCGTAGCGCTCGACCTTGGCGAGGTCGTCGCGACCTGCAGCGTCGTATTGCGTGATCGAATCGCGGCGCTGCTTCTGCATCTTTTCGAGCACGGCCAGTACCTGGGCGTCGTCGAGTTCGATGCGCTCGTCCACTTCGCGCTGCTTGATGCCGGAATTGATCAGGCGGATGACCAGCAGCTTGTCTTTCTCGCCGCCTTTCATCGCGGCCTTCATGTCTTCGATCAGGCGGGCCTTGAGCGACATGCGATGTCTCCTTGGGATTTCTGCGGAGTTTCTGGGAAATGCGGGGGAAAACGGCGAACCGGGCGCGCGGGCGCCCAGAAACACAAAAAGCCGGCGACGCTTGCGCGCGGCCGGCTTCGGGTCAAGCGCAATCGCTCAATACAGGCGCTGGCGCTTGGTAACGTCGCGCGAGCTGCGACGGATCTGACGCTTTACCGCGGCAGCGGCCTTGCGCTTGCGCTCCTGGGTCGGCTTCTCGTAGAACTCGCGCTTGCGGGTTTCGGCCAGTACACCGGCTTTTTCGCAAGTGCGCTTGAAGCGGCGCAGGGCAAACTCAAAGGGCTCGTTTTCGCGGACTTTAACGGAAGGCATGAGGACTCCAGAACGGGATTTCCGCCCTACGGGCATGGGCCAGTGGGCGAGCCGCGTATGATACGCGGCTCGGGTGAGGGGGTGCAAGGTTAAACCCCCACCTGGACCAATATTTAAAGACCGACAGGCCGGAAATGCGAATCCTGGGCATAGAAACCAGCTGCGACGAGACCGGGGTGGCCGTGTACGACACGGACGCCGGCCTGCGGGCGCACACCCTGTTCAGCCAGATTGCGCTACACGCCGCGTATGGCGGCGTGGTTCCTGAACTGGCCAGCCGCGACCATGTGCGCAAACTGCTGCCCCTGGTGCGCCAGACCCTGGCCGAGGCCGGCCTGGCCGTCGAGGACCTGGACGGCGTGGCCTATACCGCCGGCCCGGGCCTGGTGGGCGCGCTGATGGTGGGCGCTGCCGCCGGTCGCGCCCTGGCCTGGTCGCTGGGCATCCCCGCCATCGGGGTGCACCACATGGAAGGCCATTTGCTGGCGCCCCTGCTGGAATCCGACCCGCCGCAGCCGCCCTTCGTTGCCCTGCTGGTCTCCGGCGGGCACACCCAGCTGGTCGCCGTGGAGGGCGTCGGCCGCTATCGCCTGCTGGGCGAGTCCCTGGACGATGCCGCCGGCGAAGCCTTCGACAAGACCGCCAAGATGATGGGCCTGCCCTACCCCGGCGGCCCGGAACTGGCCCGGCTGGCGGCCACCGGTCGCCCCGGCGCCTTCAAGTTTTCCCGGCCCATGACCGACCGCCCCGGCCTGGACTTCAGCTTTTCGGGCCTGAAGACCCAGGTGCTGCTGGCCTGGAAGGCCTCGGACCAGTCCGATGCGGTTCGCGCCGACATTGCGCGCGGCTTCGAGGACGCCGTGGTTGATACCCTGGCCATCAAGTGCGAGCGCGCGCTGGTCGCGACCGGCATGAAGACGCTGGTGGTCGCCGGCGGCGTTGGCGCCAACCTGCGCCTGCGCGAGCGCCTGGACACGCTGGCGAAGCGGCTGCGCGGCCGCGTCTGCTTCCCGCGGCCGGAGTTCTGCACCGACAACGGCGCGATGATCGCCTTCGCCGGCGCCTTGCGCCTGCAGGCCGGACAGCACGAGAACGAGGCCGTCACGGTATTCCCACGCTGGGACATGGCAAGCTTGCCTGCGGTATAGCGGAGGACCCATGGACAAGGTATTCATCGAGGCGCTCGAGATCGAGTGCGTCATCGGCATCTACGACTGGGAACGGAAAATCCGCCAGCCCATCGCGCTCGACATCGAAATGTCCTTCGACAATCGCAAGCCGGCGGCCAGCGACGACATCGCCGACACGCTCGACTACAAGGCCATCAGCAAGCGCTTGATCGATTTCGTCGGCAACTCCAGTTACGGCCTGGTGGAAGCACTGGCAGAAGAATGCTGCCGCATCATCATCGACGAATTCGGCGTGGCCAAGGTCAAGCTGAAATTGAGCAAGGTGGGCGCCGTGCGTGGCGCAAAGGCGGTCGGCGTGATCCTGAAGCGTTCCCGCGCCGAAGCTCCCGACCTGCCGGGCGAGGCAGTCCAGGACTGATGGCGAAGGCCTACCTCAGCCTGGGATCCAACCAGTCGCCCGACATCCACTTGCCGCAGGCGCTGGCCGAACTGCGTGCGCAGTTCGGCGAGGTGATCGCCTCGCCCACTTACCGCACGCCCGCCGAAGGATTCGACGGGCCGGACTTCCTCAATGCCGCAGCGATCATCGAAACCGGGCTCGACATCGTCGCGCTCGACGCCTGGCTGCATGCCCTGGAGGACGCGCACGGCCGCCGTCGCGACGTGCCGCGTTTCTCCAGCCGCCCGCTCGACATCGACATCGTCTTCTACGACGACATGGTCTTTCGCGGCCCGGGCAACCTGCAGGTGCCGCGGCCGGAACTGCGGCACGCATTCGTGCTCAAGCCGCTCGCTGACATCGCCCCGGGCTTCCGCGACCCTGCCAGCGGAAAGACGCTGGCCGAACTGTGGGCCGCCCACCCGCAGGCGCTCGCCCCGCCGCCGGTCCACTCGCCCGCCCCGTGACTGAACGCACTTGCATTTGCTGAACCGGCTGTACAGATAATCGCGCCGTCCGCAGGCACTCGCCGGCGGGCCACCGTTATCCATGAGGGTAAAGCCATGTTCGACAAGTTCTCCCGTAGCTGGACCCTGGTGAAAGCCAGTGCCGCCGTGCTCCGTTCCGACAAGGAACTGCTGGTGTTCCCGCTGCTGTCCGGCCTCGCGGCGATGGTGGTCGTTGCGACCTTCATCATCCCCGTGTTCGCGTTGAAGATCTTCGAGAACGGCATGGGCGTCGGCGGCGCCATCCTCGGTTTCCTGTTCTACCTGTGCCAGTACTTCGTGATCTTCTTCTTCAACGCAGCACTGGTGGGCGCGGCCATCATCCGCCTGGAAGGCGGCGACCCGACCCTGGCCGATGGCTTCAATGCGGCCAAGTCGCGGCTGGGGCCGATCCTGGGCTATGCGGCCATCGCCGCGACCGTGGGCATGCTGCTGCAGGCCATGAAGAACAAGGACAACAACTTCCTGGTGCGCATGATCGGCAGCGGCCTGGGCGTGGCCTGGACCTTGTCCACCTTCCTGGTGGTGCCGGTGCTGGTGCAGCAGAACATCGGCCCGATCGACGCCATCAAGGAAAGCGTGCGGCTGCTCAAGCGCACCTGGGGCGAGAACGCGATCGGCAACGTCGGCCTGGGCCTGGCCTTCGGCCTGATGATGTTCGGCGTGATCGCCATCGGCCTGCTGCTGGCCTTCCTGGCGGCGTCGGCTTCCGGTGCGCTGGCGGTGACCATCATCGTGATCACGGTGCTGGCGGCCGTCTCGCTGGGCGTCGTGCAGAGCGCGTTGTCGGCCATCTATTCGGCGGCGCTGTATCGCTTCGCGACGGCTGGCGAAGCGCCGCAGGGCTTCGAAGCCCTCGGCCTGCAAGACGCCTTCACCCAGAAATAATCCGGCGAAAGAACCAGGCGAAAAAATCGGGCGCGGTCAGGCCAGCGACCGGCCGCCGTCCACCTTCAGGATTTGCCCGGTCGTGTAATGGGCGTCCATCAGCAACCAGCGAACCGCCTCGGCCACGTCTTCGGGCGTGCCGGGGCGGCGTAGCGGGGTCGCCTCTATCAGGGCCGCCTTGGCTTCGTCGGACTTGCCCTGCTCGGGCCACAGCACCGCGCCGGGCGCGACGCCGTTGACGCGCACGCCGGGCGCCAGTTCCAACGCGAGCGACTCGGTCATCATCGCCAGCGCGGCTTTGGCCATCACGTACACGGTGTGCCGGTGCAGCGGCTTCTCGGCGTAAATATCCACCAGGTTGACGATGGCGCCGCCTCGGGCCTGCAGGTGCGGCGCGGCCGCCTGCGACAGGAAGAAGGGCGCGCGCGCATTGGCGGCGAACAGGTCGTCCCAGGCCGCCGGCGTGACCGTGCCCAGCGGCGTGGGATAGAAGGCGCTGGCATTGTTGACCAGTGCATCCAGCCGGCCGAAGCGGCCGAGGGTCTTCGCGACCAACTCCGGAATGCGGTCGAACTGTGACAAGTCCGCCTGCAGCACCAGCGAGCTGTCGGCGCGACCACGTTCAAGCTCGGCCTGCAGGATGCGGGCCTCGCCTTCGGAGTTGCGGTGGTGGATGACCACGTCGTAGCCGGCGGCATGCAGCCGACGCACGATGGCCGCCCCGACGCGGCGCGCGGAGCCCGTAACCAATGCAACAGGATTTTTCGACGGCATCGGCTTGTCCTTCTCCAACTTCCCTGACACCTTATCCTGCCCCCAGCCCGATGAAGATGTCATCCATGCCCGCCGACAGCCTGCCGGAACCCTCGCCAGAAGCCCGTGAACACAGTGCGAGGCTGGCGGCGTTCATCCGCTCGCAGATTGGCGCGGCCGGTGGCGCGATCCCGTTTTCGCGCTTCATGGAACTGGCTTTGTATTCCCCGGGCCTGGGCTATTACAGCGCCGGCTCGCGCAAGTTCGGCGCCGATGGCGACTTCGTGACGGCGCCGGAACTGGGGTCGGTGTTCGCGCAGTGCGTGGCGCATTCATTGGCGCCGGTGTTGCGCGGGCTCGGCGGCGAAACCAGTTTTTTCGAACTCGGCGGCGGCAGCGGCCTGTTCGCGGCGGCAGCGCTTCGGCAGCTTGCCGTACTGGATGCGCTGCCGACGCATTACTGGATGCTGGAACCGAGCGCAGACCTGCGCGAACGGCAGCAAGCGCACCTGCGCGAAAACCTGCCGACCGAACTGTTCGATCGCTGCCGATGGCTCGACGGGCCGCCGGAGACCGAATGGCGCGGCGTGCTGTTCGCCAATGAAGTACTCGATGCGCTGCCCACGCCGCGCTTCGTCATCCACGATGGCGAGGTGTATGAAGAACACGTGGTGGTGGATGCGACCGGCAATTTCCTGCGCGTCGACCAACCTGCCGACGCGCTGCTGCATGCTGCGGTGCGCCATGTCGAACGCGACAATGGCCAGCCCCTTCCGGAAGGCTACCGATCGGAGATCCTGCCGCAGCTGCCTTACTGGATCCAGGCCGTAGGCGGTTTGCTGCGCGATGGCGTGATGTTGTTCTGCGACTACGGCTATCCGCGTCGCGAGTATTACCTGCCCGAGCGCAACGACGGCACGCTCGTTTGCCACTACCGCCATCGGGCGCACGGCGATCCTTTCCATCTGCCCGGCCTGCAGGACCTCACGGCCTTCGTCGATTTCACCGCGCTGGCCGAGTCAGGCGTGAATGCCGGCTTTGAATTGGCCGGCTACTGCGCGCAGTCGAGCTTCCTGCTGGGCAACGGCCTGCCATCGCGCCTGGAGGAAATCGAAACCATCGACGACACCGCGATGCGCTATCGCCATCATCAGGAAATCAAGAAGCTGACGCTACCGGGCGAGATGGGCGAGCGTTTCCAGTTCATGGGTTTCCAGCGCGGCGCGGATTTCCGCGGCAGTTTTGCCATCGGCGACCTGGGCCGGCGCCTGTGAGTGTCGTGCAGGACCTGACGACCGCGCTGCGCGAATTCCGGCGGCCGCGCTTGTGGCTGGGCCTCTGGGCTTTTGGCTGGGTGCTGTGCGTCGTGCTGTCGCTGATCCATCCGCCGCAGCTCGGCGTGGACTTACCCGACAGTGACAAGATCGGCCACTTCCTGGCCTATGGGCTGCTGTCAGCCTGGTCGGTGTGGATCTTCGCCTCGCGTCGTAGCCACCTGGTCTCGGCCATTGCGTTGGTGCTGCTCGGCATCGCGATGGAATTGGCGCAGGGCGCGCTTACCAATGACCGGATGATGGACGTGCGCGATGCCTGGGCCGATACGATCGGCGTATTGATCGGGCAGCTGTTCGCCTTGGGCCCGGCGAAATCGCTGCTGCAACGAGTCGAGGCGCGCTGGCTGCGTTAGTTCGCCGGAAGCACCCGCGCGCGGCCTCCGTCAGGCCGACGTCTCGGCTCGAATGATTTGTTTCTCGGCGGATATCGCGGCAATCCGCGCCTTGCGCAACGCCTCGCCCACTTCGGGACCCGACAGTTGCGTCAGGTCCAGGCTGCTGGTGGAAACGGCGCGTGCCGCCGCATGCAGGCGCAGCAGCATCGCCGCCTGCGGATACGATTCCGATTCCATGCCCAGCCGACCACGCTTGTCCGCCTCGCAAACCAGTGCGAGTTCATCGATGCGCCCCGGCTGGCGGAATCCGTCACAGCGCTGGATCAGGTCGTGCACCGTATCGGGACGAAGCTCGTCGAGACGGTGGATGTTGAGGTGTTCGCGGCAACACACGACGGCCAGGTCGCGATAGTCGGCGGGCACCTTGTAGCGCTCGCAAACCACTTGCAGGGGTTTCAGCCCGGCGTGTTCGTGGTTTATGTGGCGGGGCAATTCTTCCGAAGGCGTCAACGCCTTGCCCAGGTCATGCATCAGCGCGGCGAAACCCACCCGCGCATTGCCTGGCGCGATCTTCGCCGCGATGTCGCAAACCATCTGCGTGTGCAGCCCCGCATCGACCTCGGGATGGAACTCCACGCGTTGCGGCACGCCGAACAATCCGTCCACCTCGGGCAACAGGCGCGCCAACGCGCCGCAGTCGCGAAGCACGCCGATGAAGGCCGACGGGCGTTCCGAGGCCAATGCGCGCTGCATCTCCTGCCACACCCGCTCGGCCACCAGGTGATCCACTTCGCCGCGCTCGACCATGTCGCGCATCAGCTGCAAGGTTTCCGGCGCAATCGTAAACCCGAGCGAGGCGAAGCGCGCGAGGAAGCGCGCACCACGCAGGATCCGCACCGGATCCTCGGCAAAGGCCGGCGAGACGTGGCGCAATACCCGCGCCTTCAAATCGGCCTGGCCGCCAAAGGGGTCCACCAGTTCGCCCGAGGCATCCTCGGCGATGGCGTTGACGGTGAAGTCGCGGCGCGCCAGGTCTTCTTCCAGCGTCACCGACGCGTCGGCATGGAAAACAAAACCACGATAACCCGGCGCGGTCTTGCGCTCGGTGCGCGCCAATGCGTATTCCTCGCCGGTGCCGGCGTGCAGGAACACGGGGAAATCCTTGCCGACCGGGCGAAATCCCGCGGCCAGCATCTGTTCCGGTGTCGCGCCGACCACCACGTGGTCGCGGTCGCTGCCATCGAGCCCGAGCAAGCGGTCCCGCACGGCGCCGCCGACCAGGTAGGTCTTCATCGAATCAGCGCATTGCCCGGTAGCGGGCCAGCCGTGCCTGCTTGTCCTCGGCGTGCCCGAGGATGTCCGGCAACAGGCGCGAGACATGTCCGGGCGTGATGCCCAGGCGGTGCAGGCCATCTATGCCGCCCACGGAATCGGTCTGCAAGGATCGGAAGTTGTCCGACGAGAAAGGCTTGCCCGGAATGAAATCGCAGGCGAGTCCCTGCACGCGACCAATGAAATCCGGCAACGGCACGACCACCCGGAACAGTCCAAGCTGGCGCGCGGTCATCTTCACGATTTCCCGCAGCGTGTAGACCTCCGGCCCATACAACTCGTACACCTCGCCGATGGTGCGCGGGTCGTCCAGGCACTTGATGAAGGCGGCAACCACGTCATCGAGATGCACCGGCGCGAACTTGGTATCGGCGCAGGCCAGCGGCATCACCGGCAAGGTCTTCAGCAAGGCGGCGAAGCGGCAGAACAAGCCGTCACCGGGGCCGAAGATCACCGAGGGCTCCAGGATCGTCCAGTCCAGGCTCGATGCCTTGACCGCGGCTTCCGCCTCACCACGCGATTTCAGGTAGTGGCTTTCGCCGCGCCCGGCATTGAGCGAACTCATCTGCAGCAGGCGGCGGACGCCAGTCATCTCGCAGGCGGCGATCACATTCCCGGTCAGCGTCACGTGCACCTTGCGGAAGCCACTGCCGTCATCGCCCGATTCATTGAGGATGCCGACCAGGTTGATGACCACGTCGTTGCCGGCGATGGCGGCGCGCAGTTGCGCGGCATCGTGCACGTCCACGCGATGCAGCATGACGCCCGGCGGCAGCAGGCGGTCGGGATGTGCGGCCAGGTTGCGGCTGAGCAGCGAGACCGAGTGGCCTAGCGCGGCCAGATGCGTTATCAGCCGGCGTCCGACGAAACCGGAACCGCCAAGCACGACGATGTTCTTCTTGATCATTGGGTCTGGACGCTCATGTTCGTGCAGGCGAAGGGGCGACGCGCGCCCCGGTCGGTTGGCAACCGACCCAGCATCCGCTCGCTGAGCGGAGTCGCATCGCCGTTCAGGCGCCAATCGTAAACCACGCTGAAGGCCAGCACCCGCGCCACGTACTCGCGGGTTTCCTTGTAGGGCATGGCCTCGATGAAAAAGTCCGGCTCCAGGGAGGGCCGAGCCAGGCGCCAGCGCTCGACCGGCGTGGGGCCGGCGTTGTAGGCGGCGATGGCCAGGTAGGGCAGCCCGCTGAAGCGGTCGAGCATCTGGCGCAGGTAAGCGGTGCCCAGGCGGATATTGGTTTCCGGCTCGTAAAGGCTCTCGCCGCCCTCCCAAACCAGGCCCAGGCGCTTGGCAGTCAACGCACCGGTGCCGGGCAGCAGTTGCATCAGGCCGCGGGCGTCGGCTCCGGATCGGGCGCGCGGCATGAAGCTGCTTTCGGCGCGCGTCTGGCCGGCGACCCAGGCCGGGTCCAGGCCGTTGGCCCGCGAGTGATCACGAATGTCGGCGGCATGGTGCAAGGGGAAGCGCAGCGAATAATGGCGCGTGTCGTCAGGCACCGCGCCCATGCCGAACACCGAGCGATCGAACCAGCCTTCGGCAATGGCCCGCTGCACGGCGACGCGGCGTTGTTCGTCGGTCAGCGTCTTGACCGCCGTGCCCCATTCGCGCGCAGCGGCATCGTCCCGACCAATGACGAACAGGTCGAAGGCGCGCAAGAGGCCGGCGTGGTTGGCCACGCTGGACACGGTGGTCGGCGCGGTGGACGGCTCGAGCGCACACAGCGTGTAAGGCTGCTGCAGGCGGTCGGCCGCCAGCCAGCCGTGGAAGCCGGCGTTTTGCGCGGCCTTCTGGTAAAGCGCCTTCGATGCACTCGATTGGCCGAGCCGTTCACGCAGGCGGGCCTCGAAATATTGCCAGCGCGAATCGTTGCGCTGGGTCGCGCCCATCCTTGCGATGCCCGCGAGGGCCGCCGCGTCATCGCCGCGACTGATGGCCTCGCGCACCCGCCATTCGTGCAGGCGGTCGTCGTAGGCGGATTCGGGAACGGCGGCCAGGCGTGCGGCAGAGCCCGGCGAGTACGAGGCCACGGTCCACAAGGCAACCTGGTAGGCGACGCGCCCTCGCTGCTCGGCATTGATCGCGCCGGCAGCCAATCCGGCCAGCAGGCCTCGCGCCTGTTCGGGATCGCGCTTGGCCAAACGCGACAGTCCGGCGGTGATCACGGCCTGCGTGCGTGGTGAGTTGGGCCACGATGAGGGAATGGCGGCCACCGGCGTTGCCATGTAATCGGCATAGGACTGCGCAAGCGCTGCGTCGGCCGCCAGGTCCTTGCCGATGTAGCGGACCAGGCCCGCCTCGCCCTGCTCGATCGCCAGGTCGATGCGACGCCAGCGCAGGGCATCGTCCAGCTTTCCCATCGAGGCCAGTTGCGCGAGTGGGCCGTTGCAGCGATCGGGCAGGCTCTCACCGGTCAGCCAGACCTGGGTGGCATCCGCGACCCATCGGGCGTCCGTTGCACCGCTACGCGACTGCAGGTCCGCACAGCGCAGCAAGGCATCGTCACTGCCGCGCCAGGCATTGCGGAACGACGACCAGTCTTCGCGCTTGATGGTTTCCCTCAACCAGGTCGTGCGCAGCCAACGGCCCGCGGGCGTGTCGCCCATGCGGTCGAGCGCGGATTGCACGACCGGGGCCGGCGCGCTATCGATCTGCTTCGCCAACACCGTGGCCTGCAGCCACGGATACAGGGGATCACTGGAAAAACGCGCGGCCTGCGACAGGTCCAGCCGACCGCTGTCGGCCAGCGTGAAGGCAGCGCGCAATTCGGCGCGCCGGCCGGTTTCCTGCGCAACGGAAGAGCCCGAGCACAGCATGGCAAGAAGCAATAATAGTCGTCGTGACATCATGGTCGAATTCTAGTCGAAGGGGAGTGCACGGCAGGTGCAGCAGCGAACAGGATTGCCCGATGCCCGTTGAATGGCTGCTGTACCCGGCGCTGGGCGTTGTCGCCGGGCTGCTGGCCGGCCTGCTCGGCATTGGCGGCGGCCTGGTGCTGGTGGCGGCGCTGGTGCTCGCGCTGCCGCTGCAGGGCGTGCCGGAAGCGGCCGTGATGCATGCCGCGCTGGCCACCTCGCTTGCCAGCGTGGTCATCACCGCCCTGGCGTCCACGCGCGCGCACGCGCAGCGTGGCTCAGTCCTCTGGCCCAGCGTGGCGTGGCTGGTGCCGGGCGTGCTGCTGGGCGGCTGGCTGGGCAGCGTGCTGGCGACCCAACTGGCCGGCAACAGCCTGCGCTGGTTTGTCGTCGCCTACTGCGTACTGGCGGCGCTGCAATTGTTCTTTGAATTTCCCCGCAGCCGTCCGGCGCACCCTACCCCGCCGCGCGGTCCCTTGATGACCGCCGCGGGCCTTGGCATCGGTGCGGTGTCGGCCCTGGTGGGCATCGGCGGCGGCAGCATGACGGTGCCGGTGCTGATCTGGCATGGCGTGGCGCCGGTGCGCGCCGTGGGCACCTCGAGCGCCTGCGGCATCGCCATCGGATTGGCCGCCGCCGCGGGCTATGCATTCAACGCCGATGTCCAGGGAATGCCCGCAGCCAGCATCGGTTACGTGTTCCTGCCCGCCGCCATCGGCATCAGCCTGACATCCGTATTCATGGCGCCCTATGGCGCAAGCCTCGCCCATCGCGCCAGCCCGGCCGTGTTGCGCCGCGTGTTCGCGGCCTTCCTGATCGTGATGGCCGCGCTGCTTTCGTTCTGAGGGAAACCGGCGTTCTGGCCTAGAATCGCGGTATCCGAAGGCCGCGAGATCGCACCGTCCATGTCCAGTGTTCCCAACGTGGCGCCGCTGCTGCAGCAAGCCAACACATCGCTGCAATCTGGCGCATTGCGCAGCGCCGAAGAGACCTGCCGCGAAGTGCTGGCCCTGGACCCGCTGAACTCGCAGGCGCAGCTGATGCTGGCCGGCATCGTCGGCCAGCGCGACCAGCATCGCCTGGCCTGCGACCACGCATTGCGGGCCGCGCAAAAGATGGGCCCGCAAACGCCGCAGCACATCGCCGCCGTCACGCTGCGCCTGATCGCCGTGGGCGAATACGAACGCGCCGTGCAGGTCATCCGCAAGATCGATCCGCAGCGCGTGCGCATCCCGTCGGTGCTGGTGGAATTTTCCCAGCAGCTGAGCCTGATGGAAGAACACGCCGAGGCGCTGCGCTACCTCGATGCCGCGATGTCCATGGGCATCAGCGCCGAGTCGCTGGGTTACCTGCGCGGCAACCTTCTCAAGTTCCTGGGGCGAATGGACGAGGCGGCGCAGGAATACGAGCGCAGCCTGGCGGTGAACCCCGACTACGCGTTCGCGCACTGGGCCCTGGCCTACCTCGGCGTGCCGGGCGACAGCCGCGCGCGGGCGATGCGGGTTCGCAAGTCACTCGATGCCAGCGCCGCGTCCAATCCCGACCTGCCCTACCTGCAGTACGCATTGTTCAAGGAACTCGACGCCTGCGGCGATACCGACGCGGCCTGGAAGGCGCTGGAGGCAGGCGCCATCGCGCGTCGCGCCCAGATCAGTTACCACGGCGGCGAAGAAGCCGCGTTGTTCGAGCGCCTGGCGCAGGCGACCGGTCCCGGCTTCCTGGCGACGGCGTCGCCCGCTGACTCTGCGAAAGTCCCGATCTTCGTGCTCGGCCTGCCGCGCACCGGCACTACCTTGCTGGAGCGAATCCTCGGCGGCCATCCAGAAGTGACCCTATGCGGCGAGCTGAACGATTTCCGGATGCAGCTCAAGTGGTCCACGGACCACCATTCGCTGGGCTTCCTCGACAACGTCTGCGTGGACCGCATCAACGACATCGACTACGCCGAATTGGGCTCGCGCTATCTCGGTCACGTCGCCTGGCGCGCACCGGCCACGAACCATTTCAGCGACAAGAACCCGGGTAACTTCATGCTGGCCGGTTTGATCCTGAAGGCCTTGCCGCAGGCGCGCATCGTGCATCTTCGGCGCAACCCGATGGACAGTTGCTTCTCGAACATGAAGGAATTGTTTGCCGCCAACTCGCATCCGTACAGCTATTCGTTCGAAGACCTGGCCTCGCACTACCGGAATTATTCGCGCCTGATGTCACACTGGCACGACATCGCGCCGGGACGGATCCTGGACGTGAGCTACGAGGATCTGGTTTCCGATCCCGACGCCCAGGCCCGGCGCGTGATGGATTACTGCGGTCTTTCCTACGACGCTGCGCAAATCCGCGTGGAGTCGAATGCGACGCCGGTATCCACCGCCAGCAGCGCCCAGGTCAGGCAACCCATCCATACCCGCAACATTGGCGGCTGGAAGCGCTACGAATCACAACTGGCGCCGCTGAAGACGCTGCTGGGCGACGCCGCAGACTGAGCTGCGGCGGGTTCCGCCAATGCTCACTCGAGGGTGATCCTGACATCGCCCGAAAAACTCTCCACGTTGATCTGCCCGCGACCATCGCCCAGCGTGGTGTCCAGGGACTTGCCGGGGCCGTGTTCTTCCTCGTGCACCTTGCCCGAGGGGCTGTGGATGCCACCGCTGAAGGTTTCCACGTGGACGCGGGCGCCGGAATTGCGCAACAGCTTCAAGCCGACTTCGCCGCTCAGTGATTCGATGTTGATCGCGCCGCCCGGCTTCAGCCCGGCCTTCAGGTCCAGGTCGCCCGACACGGAGTTGGCATTGAGTTTGCTGAGCGGTTGCGCCAGCAGGGTGATGTTGCCCGAGACGGTTTCCAGGTCAACCTGACCGTTCAATCCGCCGCCCAGCTTCACGTCGCCGCTGACGCTCGACGCTTCCACGTCCGCGCTGGTGATGCGCAGAGTGATGTCGCCGCTCACGTTCTCGAACTCTGCCTGTCCGGGCGACGATGCCGTCACCACGATCGGCGCGCTGACGCTGGCCACCGACAGCTTGCGGCCGGCCATCTGCTGCACGTCCACGTTGGCGCTGACCGACTCGATGTCCAGCGAGGCGCGCTGCGGGATGGTGACTTCCAGGATGGTCGGTTCCATCTGGTTGCCGCTGCGGCCCCAAAGATTCCAGCCGCTGCTGTTGTTGGGAAATTTCACCTCGATGTCGATCGAGCTGGGGTCACTGTCGATCTCGAGCTTCTCGACGCCCTTGCCCAGGCTGCCGGTTATGCGCACTTCGGGCTTGTTCCAGGTGCGCACGATGATGCTGCCCTTCACGTTGCTGATGTGCACCTGCCCGGTTGCATCGAGGGGGCGGGTTTCATTGATGGGCGTGGCGGCCAGCACGGGAAAGGCCGCCAGCATGGCGATGAAAAAAACACTGCGGGACAACATGATGGTTCTCCTGGGTAGTCAGCTGGTGACGGCACGCTGGGTCAGCGCCAGCCGTCGGGAATAGGTCTTGCGCAACTGCTGCAGCAGGAACACGGATTGCGGATCGGCGGCAATCGCCCGCTTGATCTGGACCACGCTGCGGTCGAGTTCGCCAAGGCTGGGGCGCAGTTGCGGTGCGATGGTCGCGCCCTCGTACTGTTGCAGCGCCGCCTGGTACTCATCGGTGATCGCCCGCGATTCGGAAGCCACGATGCGCGCCGAGGGATCCGGGTCCGGGCTGGCGCCGGCCGGCACCTGCATCTTCCAGACCAGTCCGCCCACCAGCAGCAACGAAGCGGCCATGGCGAACGTGGGCAGCCAACGGCGCGGAACGCGGCGGGCAGGCTGTTGTTCGATCGCAGCGGCGATGGCTGGCCACAGGTCGCGCGAAGGTTCCATCTCGCGCGGCAACTGGCGCAATTGCCAACGCAGGTCAGTCTCGGTCATGGTCTTCTCCCAGTCGCTGGCGCAGTAATTTGCGCGCGCGATGCAATTGAGCTTTCGAACTGCCAACGGCCATGCCGAGCTCGATGGCAATCTCTTCGTGTTTCCAGCCTTCGATGTCGTGCAGCACCAGCACCGCGCGCGCCCGTTCGGGCAAGGTTGCGACCGCGCGTTCCAGGTCCAGGCGCTCGCGGGTGCGAAAGCCGGCGGTGTCCTGGCTCGGCATCACCGACAGCGCCGAGTCATCGGTCTCGCTGTCTTCGGCGCCGGCGCGGCTGCGGATCTGCATCAGCGCCGTGTTCACCGCCAGGCGGTGCAACCAGGTCGAGAAGGCGCTCTCGAACCGGAAGGCCGGCAAAGCCTGCCATGCCCGGATGAAGGCCTCCTGTACCAGGTCGTCGGCCCGGGCGGCCTGGCCGCCGGCCAGGCGCCAGACCACCGCATACACCCGGCGCTGGTGCTTGCGATACAAGGCCTCGAACGCCTTTGAATCCCCCAGCCCGGCCGCCCGCGCCAACGCGTGGTCGCCGTCGCTGTCGACGGTTTCGGCGGGTGCTGGATCAACGGTCATGGCCAGGCTGAGCATAACGACTCAGATGGCGGAAGGCAGCGAAGGGTTTAAAGGACCCTTGATTTCAGGACCTTGCGGGCTCACTCGATGCCATGGGTAGCCAGCCGGGCCCGCAAGCCCTGCAGCTGCGGCTCGTAACGGCGCCAGGCGCCGATGCCGCGCTGGTGCAGGGGCTCGCGCACCTGGGCGCTGCTGGCCGTGTTCACGGCCCGCTGGTTGCCGCCCACGTCCAGGCAGCCGTCTTCCCAGGGCAAGCCGCAGAATTCGAGGATGCGCCGGCACTGGCCTTCTGGGTCGCGGGCCAGGTCCTCGTAGCGCACGTCCAGCACGAAGCCGGGTGCCGACTCGCGCCAGTGCTGCATCGTCGACCGGTAGCCGGCGTAGTAGTCGGCCAGCTCGTCGGTGTCGTAGCTATAGGCGCAGGCATTGGAAAACAGTTCTTTCAGGTTCGAGAAGCAGGTGTCCATCGCATCGCGTTGCATGTGGATGATCCGCGCCTGCGGCAAGGCGTGACGGATGAAACCGGTGTTCAGGAAATTGGAGGGCAGCTTGTCGATCAGGAAAGGCTGGCCGTTCGCGCGCCACTGCACCTGTTCCAGGTAGCGCTTGCCGATGGCCGCGAAGTCGAGCGTGCCGGCCTGTTCGACGACGGCAAGGTCGAGCGGTCCGCCAAAGTGCCGGCCCCCGGCCAGGCGCAGTTGCGCCGGCAGGTCGTACAGCTCGCCACCTTCGCTGACCTGGCTGTGGTTGCCCAGCATCCGCTCGAGCAAGGTGGTGCCGGAACGGTGCATGCCGACGATGAAGATCGGCGTCGGGCCCTGGCCATTGCGTCCTGCTTCCGGCGGCGCGGTCGGCAACGGAAATGATTTCCGCAACGCCTCGAACAATCGCGATGAATCTTCCGGTGCATAGCGCAACAGCGCGCGCTTGGCCTGGCAACCGCGCACCAGCTCGTCCCAGGCTTGCGCATGCTGGCCGGCACGGTCGAGCTGGTTGAACAATGCGAAGCGAAGGAACACTTCGTCCTGCGACGCCGGCGGCACGCGCGACAAGGTCAGCCGCGCCGCCTGCGTATCGGTATCGCCGTGCGCGCCCGCGGGCAGCTTGCTCAGCGCCCAATGCGCCTTTGCCATGCCGGGCTCCATGGCCAGGCACAGGCGCAGGTCTGCTTCCGCCTGCGCGAGGCGTCCGGCGTAGAGATGCATCTGGCTTCGGTTGTACAGATGCGCCGGATGCGGGCCGAGCACCACCATCGCCCGGTCGAGCAAGCGCGAGGCCTGGTCCTGGTCGCCCATCATGCTCAGCATGGCGGCGACATCGGCTTCCGCGGCGGCGTTGGACAGCGGGCGATCGAGCAGGCGCTTCCCGACACCGCGCATCTGGCCGCTGAGGTTGAAGTAAAGCAGCCGTCGCGCGAGTTCGATCAACTCCATCGGCGTGGCGGGTCGCAGCGCGGCCGCGGCAACCGTCATCGCCTGCGCCTCGCGATAGCGGCCCGCCTTCAGGCTGGCGCTGATGCGGCCGAGCCAGGTAGCGAGCGGAACCTGCGAGCCGGAAGACGGCGTCATGGTTCGAGCCATCCATCGCGCATCAACATTTCCTTGAGCGGCCGCAATTGCGTTTCATAGCGACGCCAGCCATCGACGGCGCGGCGGTGGATCGGTTCACGCACCTGCACGCTGCTGGCAGTGGTGACGCGGCCGCCGCCGGTTTCGATCTCGACGCATTCGGGAAGCCACTGCAGTCCGCAATGCGCGAACACGCGCTGGCTGGCGGCCACCGGGTCGGCGACCAGGCCTTCGTACGACACATCGAGCACGCGGCCCGGGAATTGGTCGTGCCAGTGCGACATCAGGCGCCGGTAGCGACCGTAGTGCGCGGCCAGTTCGCCCAGGTCGTAGCTGTACGGATACGCCTCGGTGAACAATTCCTTGAGGTTGGAAAAACAGGTGTCCATCGGGTGCCGCGTCATGTGCAGGATGCGCGCCCGGGGCAAGGCGCGCGCGATCAAGCCGACGTGCAGGAAATTGGGCGGCATCTTGTCGGTGAAGAAAGCCTTGCCGCGCGCGCGCCAGCTGGCATGGTCGAGATAGCGATCGCCGAGCACGGCCGGCGACTCGGACTGCGCTGCGGCAAGTACGCCGGCATCCAGGAAGGACCTGGAAAACCGGTTGGCGCACCAGCGCAATTGCAGCGGAAAGTCATCGAGCTCGCCGGCGTTTTCCACGTCGGGATGTCGGCCGAGGATGCGCTCGAGCAGGGTCGTGCCCGTGCGCGGCATGCCGACGATGAAGATTGGCGTCGGCGCATCCCGATCCGGCGTCCCCGATTGCACGGGCGCATTGGCGCCTTGCACCGTATGCAGGAATTCGAAGGCTGCGCGTTCATCTTCCGCGCGGTAATTGAGTTGCTGGCGCTTGGCGCGGCAACCCGCTTCCAGCGCGCGCCACGCCTCGTCGGTGCGGCCGGTGTCGTCGAGTTCCTTGAACAAGGCGAAGCCCAGGTAGGCCGCGCTGGTCGGATCGGGCCCTTGCCCAAGCAATGACTGCAACCGATGGATGTGGTTGGCGTCCTTGCCCTGGCGGCGCACGCGCGACAGCGCCCAGTGGGCTTGCGCGTGCCGCGGCGCCAGCGCGAGGCAGGATTCGAGCGTCTGCCCTGCCGCGTCGAGCTTGCCGTCGAACAGTTGCAGCGTCGCGCGCGAGTACAGGGATGCCGGATCGGCGCCGCCGAGTCGCTCGACTTCGTCGAGCAGGGAGTTGGCGAGGTCCGCCTGTTCGAGCTGGCTGGCCAGCTGCGCGACCTCCATCAGCAAGGCGCGGTCGCCCGCGGCACGGATGCCTGCATGGCCCAGGCAGTTGATGGCGGCCGCGGCCTCGCCCAATCGGTGCAGCATGCCCGCGAGCATGGCCAACAGGTAAGGGTCTTCGGGCCCGGTTGCGACGATGGCCATCAATTGCGCCAACGATTCGCGATAGCGTCCCTGCGTCGTGGCCAGCGTGGACAGGCGAAGGCGGGCCATCACGTGGCCGGCATCAAGCACGACCAGCGCCTCAAGCGCGGCGCGGGCCGCATCGGGGTTCTTCGCGGCCAGGTGCTGCTCGGCGCGCTCCCAAAGGCTCGCCAGTCGTCCTGCCTGCTCGGTGCCGATCATTCCAGGTTCAATCCACGCGTGCGAGGCAAGGATTGTCGCATCGCTTCCGGCATCCTGCCCGGCGGTCGCTTACGGCATCCTGCCTCCCGCGACACTTGGGCGTCCTGCCCGGCGAAAAAAAGCGGCCGCCCGAAGGCGGCCGCTGAACAACCACAATTGAAACGATTATCAGAAGTCGTACTGGACCATGAAGCGGACCGAACGCGGCGTCTGGAAGCCCGTGGGGGTCTTGTAACGATCCGGCTGCGGCGTACCGGCAGCGTTCTCGCCCTGCTCGATCACGGTCGTGACAGCATGCTCGTTGAGCACGTTGAACACGTCGGCCTTGAACATCAGGTGGCCGTCGGCCCAGTTGGGCTTGTAGGCAACGTTGAGGTCAAGCGTACGGCTCCACTCGGTGCGACCGGCCGAACCACGCGGCACGACGTCGAAACCGTTGTTGCCGCTGCCGTTACCCGGCTGGTTCGGGATGTTCGGGCTGCAGGAGAAGTAACCGTTCGCGTAGTGCGAGGTACCCGAGCCACCCAGGAAGCCGAAGCAGTTGATCGGACGACCCGACTGCACCAACAGGTTGGCGCCGATGGACCATTCGTCGGTCAGCTCGTAGTTACCGAAGATCTTGAACGAGTGGCGACGATCGTTCGGCAGGTAGCCGAGCGAGCCGATGGTCAGTTCCGGATAGTCGAAGTCCTGCGTCGTGCCGGTGTCATCCTGGCCGATATCGGACTTCACGCCACCTTCGGTGTTGCCGTGGCTCTTCGCCCAGGTGTACGACGCCTGCATGAAGAACTTGTCCCAGTTGCCTTCGAGGAAGAACTCGACAGCCTTGTAGGTACGCTTGGCCGACGGGCCGCCCGCTTCAGCGGTCAGCTCGAAGGTTTCCAGCGTGCCGTCGCCATCGATATCGATGAGGAAGGTCGCGTCTTCACCCGGGTTGTACAGGTGGCAGAATGCGAAGCCGGGGTTGTACGGGTTGAACGGGATATTGTTCTCGTACGCGTAGGCGTAGATCGGACGGTAATCGCACTGATCGTCGATCGCAGCCTTCAGGTCACGATAGATACCACGCACACCACCGCTCATGTTGTCGGTCAGCTTGGCCTGGAAGCCAAGGATGTACTCGTCCTGGTACATCGGGCTCAGGCTCTGGTCCGCGATGGTCAGCGGGTTCTTGCCAACGCCGAACTCGTTGTTCAGGTAACGGTCGCCGCTGGTCTGGACGAGGCCAGTCGGGGCGCCGGTAACCGGATCAACACCGGTGAACGAGTAGAACTGCTCGAGGAACAGCGAGGCGCTGGCGCCACGCACGGCCACGGTTGCGGTGAGGGGCAGCGAGTAACGACCGGCATTACCGTAGACCTTGAACGACGAGTCGCCATTCACGTCCCACGAGAAGCCGAGGCGCGGACCAAACTGGTTCTTGATCTCGACGAACGTCTCGCCGGCGCCGTTGACGTTTTCGAAGCTATCCCAACGCAGGCCCAGATAGGCCAGGAAGTTCGGGGTAACCTGCCAGCGGTCTTCGATGTAGAACGCTTCCGAGTTGATCTCGACCGTTGCACCGGACTTGAACACGCGGCGACGAACGGTGCCGGGGGTCAGTGCGGATGCATTGCGGTAGTCGGAACGGTACTGCCAGATCGAGCCGCCTTCGTACGCTTCACCGTCGATGGAGGTGAACTGGTCGGCGTCGTAGCCGAAGCGGATCAGGTGGTCGCCCAACGCCCACTCGGCGTCAACACGGAACTGGTCGCGTTCGTCCTTGGCAGCCTTGGTGCCCAGCACGCCGATGAACCAGCAGTTCGGCGGAATGACGACAACCAGGGTCTGGATGATCGGGCAACCGGCAACCGGGCCGTTCACGTCGCCGCTGTATTCAGCGACCACGCCATTGGCCGACACGCCGTAGTTGCTGCGGCTCGACTCGCCGTGGCCGTACAGGGCCGACAAGGTGAAGCTGTCGGTCAGGTAGCCGGTGTACTTGAACGAGTAGCTCGTGCCGCCGTTTTCGTTGAACACGGTACCCAGCGGTGCAACGCGGGTGGTGGTCAGGCCGATGTCAAGATCGGTGGTCGACGGGGTCAGGGCCGGGTACGGATTCCAGGTGCCGCCGGACGGAGCCGCGTTGGCCGGGCTGCGCGCCGAGGAAAGGTTGGAATAGACGTCCGTTTCCTGCTTGATCTTGTCGGAGAAGCCGGTGAACTCGAGGATGTGGTTGTCGCTGATGTTCCAGTCCAACTTGACCAACCAGGTCGGAACCTTCTGCGACAGCTCGGTGTTCGAGGTCGAGGAGATCGTGCCGTAGTTGATGACGTCGGTGGTACGGGCGTACTGGATCAGGGCGTATGCGAACAGGCGATCCTGCACGAGTGCGCCGCTGGCCCAGACCGAGCCGCTGACCGTGGTGCCGCGCTCGTCATGGCTGTTGTCAGCAATGGGGCGCTTGCCATCGGGATAACGCGCATCGTTGTAGTAGATGTCCGGGTTGGTTTCTTTCAGGGACTGGGGCGAATAGAAGATGTTCGCGCCGGCCTTGAATTCATTGGAACCGCGCTTGGTGACCAGGTTGATCACGCCGCCGGTCGCACGACCGAATTCAGCGCCGTAGCCGCCGGTCTTGATCTGCTGCTCGGCAATGGCTTCGAACGGCACCTGGCCGAAGTCGAGGTTCTTGAACGAGTTGGAGATGTTGAAGCCGTTGACGAAGTACTGGTTCTCGGAAACAGCACCACCGCCGAAGGAAGCGAGGTTGCCGAATGCGGCGTCGCCCTTCACGGTACCCGGAGCCAGCAAGGCGACCGAGGTGATGTCACGCGGAACCGGGATCTTGGCAACCTGTTCGGCCGTCAGGATCGTGGTGGACTCGACCGAAGCCACGTCGATGGCGTTGATGGCCTGGCCCTGGACGGAAACGACGTCAAGGGTGGTGGTGCCTTCAGCGGTGCCGCCGATGGTGACGTTGACGGTACGGGTCTTGCCGTCAGCGGTGACGGTGTAGGTACCAGTCGCCAGCGAGCCGACGCGGTAGTTACCGTTCGAGTCAGCGGTGACTTCACGACGGAAACCGGTCGCGGCGTTTTCAACAACGACCGTGCCGCCTGCCGCCGTTTGGCCGGCGATGGAGCCGGTGGAGTTGGACTGCGCATACACGCTGCCCGCGAAGCACATGCCGAGCGCTACGCTCAACGCGGTCCGCTTTAGACCCTTGGTGATGATCTTGGAAGCCATTTGTTAACCCTCATATAGGGACGGTGAAACGGAAAAGAGAATGTCAACGCACTCGGCATGACAGGCCGAATATAGCATGGAACGATTCTTTAACAATATAGAGCAGTATCACTAATCAATAGGTTCCGGGGCTCGACCCTGCCCCGCCCGGTGACCCATATTAGGCAATACTTTCAACGGCTTATGCCATCCTTGCGGCCAGGCGAATCGTCTGTTCGTGGATGTCGACGATGTCCTCGACCCGGGCCGCATAGCCGCCGGCCATGGTAACCGCGACCGGCAGCCCGAGGCCTCGGCAGGCCCGGAAAACCTGCCGGTCGCGCTCGAGCAGGCCGGCTTTTGTTAAGGCCAGATGGCCCAGCCGGTCGCCCAGGAAGGGGTCGGCGCCGGCCAGGTAGATGACGGCGTCAGCACCCGAGTCCCCGATCGCGATGGGCAGGTAACGGGCAAGGCAGTCGAGGTATTCGGCATCGCCCGTCCCGGTCGGCAAAGCCAAGTCCAGGTTGGAATCGGGCTTGCGCGCCGGGTAGTTGCGCGCGCCATGCATCGAGAACGTATAAATGCTGTCGTCGCCCGCGCACAGTTCGGCGGTGCCGTTGCCATGGTGCACGTCAAGGTCGATCACCAGCAGGCGTCGGGCGAGGCCGTGATGTTGTGCGTGGCGCGCGGCGATGACCGAATCGTTGAACACGCAGTAGCCACCGCCGCGGCCGAAGCTGGCGTGGTGCGTACCACCGGCGAGGTTCGCGGCGATGCCGCCGCCGGCGAGTGCCGATCGCAGCGCCATGATGGTTCCGCCCGACGAACGGCGAGATCGCTCCACCATTCGTTCGGACCAGGGAAATCCGATGCGGCGCATTTCATCGTGGCCTGCGTTTCCGGACAACATGCGCGCGACATAGGCCGGGCAATGCACGCGCAGCAGGTCGTCGTCGGTTGCGGGCGGGGGTTCCGCCAGGCGGATGCCCCAGGCATCGGCATGCGCCGCCACCCGCTCGTGCAACAGGTGGTATTTCGCCATCGGAAAGCCGTGCCCCTCGGGCAGCGGCAGGGCGAAGTGATGGCAATAGAACGCGTCCATCACTCGCCCGCCCTTCGAAGCGGCCCGGTCAGCCCAGTCGCGTCGCGATGCGGCGTTGTTCTTCCATCAGTCGCGACGGCGTGCGATCGCCATAGCCTTCGAGGTATTCACCGACTGCCGCCATTTCCTGGCGCCAACCTTCCTGGTCCACGTGCAGCAACTGGCGCAACGCGTCGGGAGCGATGTCCAGGCCGTCGGTATTCAAGTCGGATGCGCGCGGCACGTTGCCGATCGGCGTCTCCATTGCATCGGCGCTGCCCTCGACGCGCTTGAGCATCCACTCGATCACGCGCAGGTTGTCGCCGAAGCCCGGCCACATGAACTTGCCGTCGGCGCCCTTGCGGAACCAGTTGACGTGGAAGACCTTCGGCAACTTGTCGCCGTAGTCGCCGAACGACAGCCAGTGGCTGAAGTAGTCGGCGAAGTTGTAGCCCGCGAAGGGCTTCATCGCCATCGGGTCGCGACGCACGACGCCCACCGCGCCGGTTGCCGCCGCCGTCGTTTCCGACGCCATGCTGGCGCCGACCAGCACGCCGTGCGCCCAGTCGCGCGCTTCGAACACCAGCGGCACCAGGGATTCGCGGCGGCCACCGAAGACGATCGCAGACAGCGGCACGCCCTGCGGATCCTCGGCGCGAATCGTGTAGCTCGGGCAATGCCGGGCCGACACGGTGAAGCGCGAGTTGGGATGCGCCGCCGGGCCGTTGCCCTTGATGTAGTCGCGACCCTGCCAGTCCACGGCCGGGGAACCTTCGGACAGGCCCTCCCACCACGGCTGGTTGTCATCCGTGATCGCGACATTGGTGAAGATCGCATCCTTGTGCAGCATTGCCAGCGCATTCGGATTGGTCTTCGAACTGGTGCCGGGCGCAACGCCGAAATAGCCGGCCTCGGGATTGATGGCGTAAAGGCGGCCGTCGGCGCCGGGGCGCATCCAGCAGATGTCATCGCCCACGGTCCAGACTTTCCATCCCGCCTCGCGATAGGCTTCCGGCGGAATCAGCATCGCCAGGTTGGTCTTGCCGCAGGCGCTCGGGAATGCAGCCGCGATGTAATGCGTTTCGCCTTTCGGGTTTTCGATGCCGACGATCAGCATGTGCTCGGCCAGCCAGCCCTCGGTGCGCGCCTGCCAGGAAGCGATGCGCAGCGCATGGCATTTCTTGCCGAGCAGCGCATTGCCGCCGTAGCCGGAACCGTAGCTCTTGATGCTGAGCTCTTCCGGGAAATGCATGATGAAGCGACGGTCGGGGTCGAGTTCGCCGATGGAGTGCAGGCCCTTCACGAACGTACCCTCACGCTCGATGCGCTGCAGGGCCGCGGCACCCATGCGCGTCATGATGCGCATGTTGGCGACCACGTACGGGCTGTCGGTGATCTCGACGCCACAGCGCGCCAGTGGTGAATCGATGGGGCCCATGCAATACGGAACCACGTACATGGTGCGGCCGCGCATGCAACCGTCGTACAGCGAATCCATGCGTGCATGGCCGTCTTCGGGCGACAACCAGTGGTTGTTGGGACCGGCGTCTTCGCGGTTGGGCGTGCAGACGAAGGTCAGGTGTTCGACGCGCGCGACATCGGAGGGATGCGAGCGATGCAGGTAGCAGTCCGGATGCGTGCTGTCGTTGAGGCTGATGAGATCGCCAGTCTCCTGCATCAATTCGAGCAGTCGCGAATTTTCAGCGTCGGATCCGTCACACCATTCGATGCGGCGTGGCTTGGTGAGCGAGGCGACGGAATCGACCCATCGGCTTAGTGCATCGAGGTTGCTGGACATGCGGGCTCCTGGCGGGGCCAAAAAAAGAAATCGTGGGCGTGCCGCGCGGCGGCGCGCCAATGCGCTGATTCTAACCGCTCAGTCGGGAATCAACGTCGATGCGACATGACTCACGTAGGCTTCGAATTCGTCGTGGTGCAGACGCGGCTGTCCAAGTTGCAGCGACAGCTGAAGGAATCCTACATAGGCCGCGTAAGCGAGGCGTGCGCGGTTCTGCGCATCCTGCCGCGGCAAGCCCGCCTGGCGAAAACTCGCAGTGAGATATTCGAGCCGGCGAAGCGATACGCGACCGAGCACGGGCTTCACCACGGGATGGTCCAGCGCCTTCAACAATTCTGAATAGATGATGTGCGTCTTGGGCTCGTGCGCGACCAGTTGGAACAATTCGCGCAGGCGCACGCGCGGGTCGGAAACCGCTTCCATCTTGCCGAATACGGTCTCCTGCTCGGTTTTTTCCCAGCGTTCCAGGGCGGCGACCAACAGGGCCTCGCGCGACGGGAAATGCCAGTAGAAGCTGCCCTTGGTCACCCCCAACCGGCGGGCAAGCGGCTCGACCGCCACGGCGGCGAGGCCCTGCTCGGCGATGACGTCCAGGGCGGCCAGGGCCCAGTCTTCGGCGCTGAGTCGGGTTTTGTCGGATTTGGCTTCGATGGCGACCATACGGTGAAGTTTAACTTCATGGCTGAATGGCGGGGACGCATTATCATGCACCATACGTCGTAGTATTGACAGCACGAAAAAGCCTTACCATACTTGGCCGTATGGAAATTCCGGCAAAAATGCGCAAACCCAGCTTGGCCGACCCCGTCGAATTCGCGTCCGGGGACGGCCTGCGCCTGTCGGGATCCCGTCTTGCGATGCCGGGGCCGCAGGTCTTGCTCGCACATGGTTTCGGCCAGACCCGGCACAGTTGGGCGGGCACCCAGGACCGGCTGGGCCACGCCGGCTTCGGCAGCCTGGCCTGGGACATGCGCGGCCATGGCGAGTCGCAAGCCAACCCCGCCAACCACTCTTATAGTGTGTCCGACTTCATCGGCGATCACGTGGCCGCGGCCGGCCTGGTCGGCGGGCAGCCCGTGCTGGTCGGCGCGTCCATGGGCGGCCTGACCGGATTGCTGGCGCAGGCAGCCCGCCCTGTCTTCAGTGCCCTGGTGCTGGTGGACGTGACACCCCGCTGGGAAGCCGCCGGCATGCAGCGCATCCATGATTTCATGACCGCGCATCCGGACGGCTTCGAATCCTACGACCACGCCGCCCGCGTCATCCACGACTACCTGCCTCATCGCCGTGCGCGGAAATCCGACGAGCAGCTGGCGAAACTGCTTCGCATCGATGACCAGCAGCGCCTGCGCTGGCATTGGGACCCGCGCCTGCTGTCGGAGTTCGTGGCCAACAGCCAGCACCTGCAGGAATCGATTGCCGAGGAGGCACGCAAGATCGACGTGCCGGTGCTGCTGATCAGCGGCGGCCGCAGCGACCTGGTGTCGGACGACACGGTCGCGCATTTCCTCGAACGCGTTCCCCACGCCACGCACGTCCGGCTGCCGGAGGCCACGCACATGCTGGCCGGCGACGACAACGACGCCTTTACTGACGCCGTGCTCGCATTTTTGCGCGCACAATTTAAACGCCCCGCCCTTGGAGTTTCCCGATGAGCATCCTGTTGCCGTTCCTTGCCTTGCTGCTGGTGGGTGGCATCGCGGCCTACCACCGGTTCTCCCTGGCGGTCTTCACCGCACTAGCAGCGAGCGTCCTCGTGGCACTGGCCTTGGCCGGAAGCCATCCAACCGCCACCCTCGTCGCCGGCATCGTGCTCGCGCTGACGACGCTTCCCATCCTGGTCACGCCGTTCCGCCAGCGCTTCGTCACCGCGCCGCTGCTGACCTTCTACAGCAAGATCCTGCCGCCACTTTCCGAAACCGAAAAGGTTGCGCTGGAAGCAGGCACGGTCGGCTTCGAAGGCGAACTGTTCTCCGGCCGCCCACGCTGGGACATGCTGCTGTCGCAGCCGCGCCCGGAACTCACCGCAGAAGAACAAGCCTTCATCGACGGCCCGGTGGAAGACGTCTGCCGCATGACCAACGATTGGGAAACCACGCATGTGCGCGCCGACCTCGCGCCCGAGATCTGGGAGTTCCTGAAGAAACACAAGTTCTTCGGCATGATCATCGGCAAGGAATACGGCGGCCTGGGTTTTTCCGCCTTCGCCCATTCGCGCGTCATCATGAAGCTGGCCTCCGTATCGGCCACGCTAAGCTCTACCGTCGGCGTGCCGAACTCGCTCGGCCCGGGTGAACTGCTCGCCCACTACGGCACCGAGGAACAGAAAAACTATTACCTGCCGCGCCTGGCCGACGGCCGCGAGATTCCGTGTTTCGGGCTGACCGGCCCGACCGCGGGTTCCGACGCCACGTCGATTCCCGATTACGGCATCGTTTGCGAAGGCGACTGGAACGGCGCGCGCGTGGTGGGCGTGCGCATGAATTTCGAAAAGCGCTACATCACGCTGGCGCCGGTCGCGACCATCATCGGCATCGCCTTCCGCCTGTACGACCCGGATGGCTTGCTCGGCGACCAGAAGGACCGCGGCATCACGCTCGCACTGGTGCCGCGCAATACCGCCGGCATGGACATCGGACGCCGTCACTTCCCGCTCAACTGCGTATTCCAGAACGGCCCGATCTACGGCAAGGATGTCTTCATCCCGCTGTCGCAGCTGATCGGCGGCGAAGACTACGTGGGCCACGGCTGGCGCATGCTGGTCGAGTGCCTGTCCATCGGCCGTTCCATCACCCTGCCCTCCACCTCCAGCGGCGCGTCCAAGCTCGCTGCCGTGGTGACCGGTGCGTACTCTCGCATCCGCAAGCAGTTCGGCCTGTCCATCGGCCGCTTCGAGGGCGTTGAAGAAGCGCTCGCGCGCATTGCCGGCAACACCTATGCGATGACGGCACTGTCGCAGGCGACGGCTGCCGCCGTGGATCGCGGCGAA
>Ga0155472_141_pt1 | contig 71011 bp, 51 predicted proteins | sample RifCSPhighO2_12_FD_107130 | JGI IMG/M metagenome (GOLD analysis project Ga0155472, IMG submission 107130) | Gammaproteobacteria bacterium RIFCSPHIGHO2_12_FULL_63_22
CTGTTCGACCCGGTCGAACTGCTGCGCCCGGGCTGGCCCCTGCACCGCGAACTCGAACGCCTGGTCGCGCAGGCGCCGGGAGCGGATGGCGGTCGCGTGATCGCCTTCGGTGCGGGCGGCGGCGGGACCGGCAGCGCTTCGGGCGCGGGCGGTGGCGCCGACGAAGGTCCGGGCGATGCGCCGGCCAACCTGCGCCCCGACCCGGATTTCGCCGGCGGCGCGCTGCGCCTGCTGCCCTTCGTGTTGCGCGGCGAAGCGACGCTCGCATCGCGCGTCTCCGAAAATCTCGAGGCCATCCTGCTCGATACCGGCATGGCCGGCGCCGACACCGCACTGCTCGCACAGGAAGCGTTCGGCGCCACCATCGAACACGCGCGCTACCTCACGGTGCATGACCTGACGGCGATGATCGCGATGCAATACGAAAACGTCGGCCTGGGCGCACTCTGGCCCGTGCTCGAAACCGCGCTGCTGTCCCCCGGCCAGGAATGCTGGCTCGACCAGCCACCGGAACCGATGGTGCACCTGATGGACGGACAAGCGCGCATCGCGATGCTCGACGACGATGCCTGGCTGGCATTGCAGCCGGAAGAAATGCGCAACGCCGAATCGGCGCGCATCGAACGCAGCTTCATCCGCTTCCAGATGCGCCAGCGCCAAATCGCCGCCCTTCTCGAAGCACACGGCATTCCCGCCACGTTCGATCATTGCTCTTCAGGCCTTGATCCACGGTCTGTCTTGTCTGGCTGAGGCGAGGCGCTTGTCGGCGTCGGCGGAGGGGGTATCTGCGGTCCACACTCGGACGCGTCGTCCATGACCACCGAGTGTGGCCCGGCGATGGCACCCCACCCCGGCAGCACCACGCGCCGCCCGATCAGCTTTCCGAATGGTGCGTCTCGGCCTCGTACATCCGATACCCGGAGTCGGACATACCCAGGAATTCGTAAGTCCGCTGCGCATTGCTGTTCTCGCGCTCGACGTAGAGTCGCAGTCCGCAGACATCGTCCTGTTGGCGCGCGAGTTCCAGCACGTGCGCATACAGCGCGCGGTACACACCCTTGCGCCGATGCGCCGGCGACACGTACACGCTCTGGATCCACCACCACCAGGCGCAGCGCCAATCGCTCCATTCGAAGGTGAACATCAATGTGCCGACGGGTTCACCATCGATCTCGGCCATGAAGTAACGCGACCGCGACGGGTCGCCGACGCCGATGCCGATGCCGCGAGACACGAGGCCAAGGTCGAGTCGCTTGTTTTCTGTTTCGAAGGCCATCGCCTCGGCCCAGCGCGCCATCAGTGACACATCGCCCATCGTGGCCTCGCGCACGGCGACGGTCACGACTGGCTTGGCAGTCTTGCGAGTCATGGTTTTTTCCTGGTACGCCCCGCACCCAGCTTACGCGACACGGTGTTGCGACCCAAGCCAAGCAAGATCGCCGCCTGCTGCCGGTGGCCGCCGGTGTGTTGCATGGCCGCATCCAGCACCACCTGGTCGAAGCGCTCGCGCAGGTGTGCGTGCAGGTCGGGTTCGCAGCGAGCCAGCGCTGCCTCGGTCGCCAGCGTCAGCGCCCGCGTCCAGTCCGCCGCCGCCGCGGGCCCGCTCGGCTGGAACAGGCTGCGCAGGTCTCGCAAGGTGATGGTATCGCCCGGCGCCAAGGCCGCCAGTCGCCAGCACAGGTTTTCCAGTTCGCGGATATTGCCGGGCCAATCGTGTTGTTCGAGGCGATGCATCGCTTCGGGATGCAGTGTCTTCGCCGTGGACCCCAATCGCGTCGCGGCCTCGGACAGGAAGCGGTTCGCCAGCAAGCCGATGTCGGCCTTGCGCTCGCGCAGGGGCGGCAGCTTCAGACGCACCACGTCCAGGCGATGCAGCAGGTCGGCGCGGAATCGGCCGTCGGCCACCAGCTTGTCGAGATCCTGGTGGGTCGCGGCCAGTACGCGCACGTCCACGCGGATCAGTTCGCGGCCACCGACGCGGAAGAATTCGCCTTCGGCCAGCACGCGCAGCAATCGCGTCTGCAGGGCCGCCGGCATGTCGCCGATTTCATCCAGGAACAGGCTGCCGCCATCGGCCTGCTCGAAGCGGCCGACGTGGCGCTTGTTCGCCCCGGTGAACGCGCCGGCCTCGTGGCCGAACAATTCCGATTCCAGCAACTCGGCGGGAATGGCCGCGGTGTTCAAGGCGACGAAGGGCTTGGCTGCACGCGGCGATTCACGATGCAGCGCGCGCGCCACCAGTTCCTTGCCGGTGCCGGTTTCGCCGGTGATCAGCACGCCGATCGGCGCCTGCGCCAGGCGGCCGATGGCGCGGAACAGCTCGCGCATCGCCGGCGTGCTGCCAATCAGTTCCTGTTTGCCGTTGCGCTCGGGCGCGATGGCGTCCGCGCGTGGCGTGGCCTCGGGCAAGGCGCGTTCGGCCAGCGCGATCGCGTCGTCAAGGTCAAAAGGTTTCGACAGGAATTCGTGCGCACCGCCGCGGAAGGCACCCGCGGTGCTCGCGATGTCGGTGTAGGCCGACATCACGATCACCGGCAATTGCGGATGGCGCGCCTTCAGGATGTCGAGGAAGGCCAGGCCATCCATGCCCGGCATGCGCACGTCGGTATAAACGAGGTCAGGCAGGGCTTCGCTGTCCAGGCCGTCCAGCGCGGCTTTCGCGCTGTCGAAACTCTGCACGCGGTAGCCGGCATCGCGCAGCGCCTCGGCCAGCACGAAACGGACTGCGCGGTCGTCGTCCACGACCCACACGCGTGCGGGAAGTGACGACTTGGCGGCGGCATCAACTGTCATCGCCCACCTCGTCAGCCAGCGGCACCGGCACCAGCAGCGTGAATACCGTGTGCCCGGGGCGCGAACGATAGCTCAGCGAACCGCCATGTTCGCGCGCCACCTGTTGCGCCAGCGGCAGGCCCAGGCCGGTCCCTTCGGCGCGCCCGGATACCAGCGGAAGGAAAATTCGTTCTGCCAGATCGTCGGGCACGCCGCGTCCGTTGTCGGCGATCTCCACGCGCACCACCAGGCGATGCGGCACGTCGCCGATCAGCACGTTGTATTCGGCGCGCGTGCGCAGCGACACCGTGCTGGCGCCGGATTCAAGCGCATTGCGCACCAGGTTCCACAAGGACTGGGTCAGGCGATCGGCGTCGCCGTCGATGTCGGGCAGGCTGGGGTCGTAGTCGCGCACCAGTTTCACCGACCACGCGGCTTCGGCATCGGCCAACTGGCGCACGCGCTCGAGCACCGAGTGGATATTCAGCGGGCGCAGTTGGTTCGGCGGCGCGGGATTCATCAGGCGATCCACCAGCGCCGCCAGCCGATCGACTTCCGAGCCGATCAGCGCAATCAGTTCGCGTTCGTCATCGTTGTCCAGTCGCGTGTTGGCGCGACGGCCGAGCAATTGCGCGGCGCCCTTCAAACCGGCGAGTGGATTGCGGATTTCGTGGGCAAGGCCTTTCAGCGCCGCAGTCAACGCGGCCGGCAAGGCGGTCGCGGGATCCTGCCCGGGAAACTCGCTGATCGGATGTGCCTCGAGCACGACGCCGCCATCCGCCTCGCGCCTGATCCACAGGTCGGCGAAGTGCTCGCTGCCGCCGGGCCCGGGAAAGGCCAGCCGCGCGCGATGTACGCGTACCGGCTCGCCATTGACCGGCAGCCGCTGCACCAGCGCGATCAGGCGGCCGTTCTCCACGTCCATCGCATCCAGCGCCTGGCCCTGCAGGCGCCGGGCGCTGACGCCCATCCAACTCGCGAAGGCGGTGTTGCAGTCCATCAGCATCGCAGCCGCGTCCAGCCGCGCCACGGGGGTGGCCAGGCTGTCGAGGTCTGCAGAGATTCCGGACTCGGGCATTGCACCATCATAGTGCAAAACCGGGACCGCGTTTCGGAAACGGGATAAGGTTAAAGTGGGCAGAACTCCATAGTTTGTACCTAATGTACCGACTATGTGATTGACAAATGCTATGTTTGTTATACAAACTAACAAACATGACACAAATATCTGATATCCCAGCCGTCCTGCGCGAGCTCCGCGCAGCCCTCAGCTTCACGCAGGAGCAGCTCGCCGAGCGCCTGGGCGTCTCTTTCGCCACAGTCAACCGCTGGGAGGGGGGCGGAAACAAGCCGCAGCGGGCCGCCCTTGCGGCCATTACAAAGCTGGCCGACGAAGCCGGCGTGCCCTTGGAGGCGACCGGCGACAGCGAAGTCGCTCCGAAGGCAGGCAGGCACGGCGGCCGCAAAGTCTCGGCAGCTCCGACAACCAAACCGATGGAGCAGATGCTTTGGGATGCAGCCTGTTCGATTCGCGGCGAGAAAGATGCCCCCAAATTCAAGGACTACCTGCTGCCGCTGCTGTTCCTCAAGCGGCTGTCCGATGTGTTCGACGACGAAATCTCACGACTGGCAGAGGATTATGGCGACCGTGGCACGGCGCTGGAAATCGCCGAGTCCGACCACTCCTTGCTGCGCTTCTATCTTCCGCCTGAAGCGCGCTGGGCAGTCATAAGCGGGCGTGAGTCCTTAAATTGGCTGCCGGACGAGCGCGGACGTCCGACCGCGCCGCGCGACATCGGCGAGCATCTGACCAAGGCCGTGCGCGCCGTAGTCAAGCAGAACCCGACCCTCTCCGGCGTGATCGACGTTGTGGACTTCGCTGCCGAGCGCAATGGCGAACGTGACATCAATCCGGCCAAACTTCGCGGTGTTGTCGAGACCTTCTCGGACCCCCGCTACCGTCTGGGCCTCGCAGACGTGCAGCCCGATTTCCTTGGCCGAGCTTACGAGTACCTGCTTCGCAAGTTCGCTGAAGGCTCTGGCCAGAGCGCGGGCGAGTTCTTCACCCCGACTGAAGTCGGATTCTTGATGGCACATCTAATGCGTCCTCGACCGGGCGAAACCTGTCACGACTATGCCTGTGGCTCGGCCGGCTTGCTCATCAAGCTGCAGCTCGTCGCCCGCGAACTGGATCCCACCAGCCGCGTGCCGCTCAAGCTCACCGGCCAGGAACTGCAAGCCGAGAGCTACGCCGTGGCGCAGATGAACGCGATCATCCATGACATGGCCGTGGAGCTGCAGCGCGGCGACACGATGATCAACCCCAAGTTCCGCGACGCGAGCGGCAAGATTCTCGGCCACGACATCGTGGTGGCTAACCCGATGTGGAACCAACCGTTCGCACCGGAGCTCTTCGCCAACGACCCCTTCGACCGCTTTCGCGGCGCGGGAGGTATCACCAGTGGCAAGGGCGACTGGGCTTGGTTGCAGCACACGTTGGCTTGCCTGGACGCCCAGGGCCGCGCCGCTGTCGTGCTCGACACCGGCGCTGTGACGCGCGGCTCCGGCAGCAAGAACGAGGACAAGGAACGCAACATCCGCAAGTGGTTCGTGGACCAGGACCTCATCGATGGCGTGATCCTGCTGCCGGAGAACCTGTTCTACAACACCTCCGCGGCGGGCGTGATTGTAGTGCTGAACAAGCGCAAGCCCGCTACGCGTAAGGGTCAGATCATCCTGCTCAACGCCAGTAAGCACTTCCGCAAGGGCCGCCCCAAGAACTACTTGCCCGACGAAGACCTGCGCTCATTGGCTGCGATGTATCTAAAGGGCGCCGCGGTCGATGGCCAGCTTGCTGTCATCAGTCGGTCGCAGGCGGAGGAGGCGGACTACAGCCTGAGTCCGAGCCGGTGGGTGGGGCAAAGCGATGATGAAGAACATCGCGCTGTTGAGGCACTGGCCGGAGACTTGAAAAAGATATCTGCTGCGATCGGAGAATCGGACGAAATGCTCTTCGCTCTCTTGGAGAAACTTCAATGAACGACTCCTTGCAAATGCGAACTCTTGGGGACCCGCGCGTCGCAGAGGTGATTCTCGGCCAGTCACCACCGTCATCTGCCTACAACGATGCAGAGGATGGGTTGCCGTTCTATCAAGGGAAAGCAGACTTTGGGCTGATGCATCCCAGTCCACGAATGTGGTGCAACGCCGGCCAAAAGTTCGCAAAGGCGGGGGATGTCCTGATGTCCGTCCGCGCACCCGTGGGCGACGTAAATATGGCTGCTGGCAATTGTGTCATCGGGCGCGGTGTAGCTGCGTTTCGAGCGGGCGCTGACGTTGATCCTTGGTTTCTCTATTTCGCGCTGCTCTACTCGAAGCCAACGCTGGAAGCGAGAGCAACTGGCTCAACTTTTGCCAGCGTCAACAAGACGACGCTGCACGAACTGGCGATTCCTTTTGCCCCGCGTTCCGAGCAAGAAGGGATTGGGACTGTGTTGCGGTTAGCAGTTGAGAAGCTCGGACAGGAGGAAAGCGCGATCGAAACCGCAATGAAACTCAAGCGGGCCGCCATGCGCGAATTGTTCACGCGCGGTCTGCGTGGCGAGGCACAAAGGGAAACGGAGATCGGACTCCTGCCAGAGAGTTGGGAGGTAACCGCGCTCGGCTCGCTTGGAAAGATCGGAAATGGTTCGACACCGAAGAAGACTGTTCTAGCCTATTGGAAAGGCGGAACGTTTCCTTGGCTCAACAGTGCGAAGGTATATGACAGAGAAATCAAGTCCGCTGATAGGTTCGTGACGGCCGCTGCGCTCTCCGAATGCCACTTGCCGCGAGTACAACCCGGCGCGGTCCTTATGGCGATCACCGGGCAGGGCAAGACCCTTGGGCACTGTGCCGTGCTGGAGATCGAGGCAAGCATCAGCCAGCATGTTGCCTACTTGCAGGCCAACGCGGAACGCGCCCATCCGGGTTTCGTGCGTGGTTATCTCGAAACGCAGTACGAGTACCTCCGGCAGATGGCGTCCGGCGGTGGAAGCACGAAGGGCGCGCTTACTTGCGGTTTCTTGAGGGACTTGCCGATCCCGCTGCCACCCACGCTGGACGAGCAGCGCGAGATCGTCGCCATCCTTGACGCGCTCGACCGCAAGATTGCCCTGCACCAGCAGAAGCGCGCAACGCTGGACGAGTTGTTCAAGTCATTGCTGCACAAGCTGATGACGGGCGAACTCCGCGTTGACGATCTCGACATGTCAGCCCTCTCGTCGGTCCCAGTACCGACGGTGGCGCCGTGACCAACAAGCCACTAACGATTAGCGAAGCGGGGACGGTGCAGTTCCCGATGGTGGCGCACGCCGTGGAGATCGGCTGGACTCCGGTCACGCCGGAGGCCGCACGCGCCTGGCGTGGTGGCGAAGCAGGGACATTCTTCCGCGAGGTCTTAGAAACCAAACTCTCCGCTTTCAACCCATGGATGTCCACCGAAGCTGTCCGCTCCGTGGTAGAGACGCTGGATGCGTTGCCAGCCAGTATCGAGGGCAATAGAGAGCTGTTGGCTTGGCTTCGCGGCGAACGCCAGTGGTACGACGAGACGGAGAAGCGCCATCGCCCGGTAACGATCATCGATTTCGAGCATGCTGACTCGAATGAACTTCACGTCACCTGGGAATGGAAAATCAAGCCACCAGCGCGCAAGGGCAATCGTGCCGACGTCATGTTTCTGGTCAATGGCGTACCGGTGGCCATCGTAGAGCACAAAAACCCTAAGGATGGCGGCGCCCTAGAGCGCGCCATCAAACAGCTGCGTCGCTACGAGCTGGAGACGCCTGAGCTTCTTGCTACGACCCAGGTTTTCAATGTAACGCACCTGCTGGACTACTGGTACGGCGTTACCTGGAATGCCACCCGACGTGACATGGCGCGCTGGAAGCAGGCGCCCGAAGAAACCTATCGGTTCGCGGTGCAGTCATTCTTTGAGCCGACCGACTTTCTGCGTACGTTGCAGCACTGGATCCTCTATTACGTGCAGGATGGCGAGACGCGAAAGTCGATACTGCGCCAGCATCAGCGACGCGCGATCGACGCCATCCTCGAGCGGTGCGCCGACCCGACCAAGACCCGCGGTCTCGTCTGGCACACCCAAGGCTCTGGCAAGACCTTCACTCTTCTTACCGCTGCTCGACAGATCCTTGAGGACAAGGCCCGGTTCGCTAACGCGACGGTCATTCTGGTCGTCGACCGCACTGAGCTGGAGGGCCAACTGAAGGGGTGGGTCGAACGCCTACTCGGCGAGATGCAGCAGCAGGACATCGCCGTAACCCGGGTCAAGAACAAGGCGGAGTTGCAGTCGTTGCTGGATGCGGACTATCGCGGGTTGATCGTTTCGATGATCCACAAGTTCGAGACGATCCGAAAGGACAGCTGCGGTCGCGACAACGTTTACGTATTCATTGACGAGGCACATCGCTCGGTGGCTAAAGACCTTGGTACGTACCTAATGGCGGCGGTACCCAAGGCCACCATCATCGGTTTCACCGGCACGCCGATTGCCCGCACATCTCAGGGCGAGGGAACGTTCAAGATCTTCGGCACGCAGGACGAGCAGGGTTACCTAGACAAGTATTCAATTTCGGAAAGCATTGCCGACGAGACGACCCTGCCGATTAAGCATGTGATGGCGCCGAGCGAGATGACGGTACCGGCCGAACGACTCGATAAAGAGTTCTTTGCTCTGGCTGAGGCGGAGGGCGTTACCGATATCGACGAGCTCAATCGTGTGCTCGACCGCGCGGTTGGGTTGCGCACGTTCCTTACAGCCGACGATCGAATCGAAAAGGTGGCCGCCTTCGTGGCCGAGCACTTCCGCGATAACGTCCTGCCCCTGGGCTACAAGGCTTTTGTGGTGGCGGTTAACCGTGAGGCCTGCGCCAAGTACAAAAGAGCACTGGACAAGTTGCTGCCGACCGAATGGACAGCGCCCGTCTACACAGAGAACGCCGCGGACGTCGTCGATCGCCCGTTGGTGGCCGAGCTGCAGCTCTCGGACGAATCCGAAGAGACTGTCCGTCTGCTTTTCAAGAAGCCGGCCGAAAACCCGAAGATCCTCATCGTCACGGACAAGTTGCTTACCGGCTTCGACGCGCCACCCTTGTATTGCTTGTATCTCGACAAGCCGATGCGAGATCACGTCCTGCTACAGGCGATCGCGCGCGTGAATAGGCCCTACGTTGATGCCAATGGCGTGCAAAAGCGCATTGGCCTCGTGTTGGACTTTGTCGGCGTGCTGCGTGAGCTGAAGAAGGCTCTCCAGTTTGACTCCAGCGACGTCAGCGGCGTGATCGAAGACTTGGACGTGCTGCTGCAGGATTTCCTGGTGCGAATTGCCCAAGCCAGCAGGGACTTCCTCGAGACGGAGACAGAAGGCACTCCCGATGAACGGCTAGAGCGCCTGGTGTTCGGCCGATTCCTTGCTCCGGAGTCGCGGAAGTCCTTCTTCGAGAGCTACAAGGAGATCGAAGCGCTCTGGGAGATTCTCTCGCCGGCGACTGAGCTGCGCGACCACATCGCCACGTACAAGCAGCTCAGCCAGCTTTACGCAGCTGTGCGCAACGCCTACGCGGAAAAGATTGGGTTCGTGGCCGATCTGGCCTACAAGACCCGGCGTCTGATTGAGGAAAACGCTGAGCAGCACGGCCTTGGTCGTCTGACAAAGAGCGTCACGTTCGACGTAGCGACATTGCAGTCCCTGCGCACCCAAGATGGGTCCGACGAAGGAAAGGTCTTCAATCTCGTGCGAGGCCTGCAGCACGAGATTGATGAGGGACCAGAAACCGCACCTGTCCTTCAGCCCCTAAAGGATCGCGCCGATCGGATTCTGAAGGACCTCGAGGAGCGCAAAATCAATGGCTTGGCTGCAATGGATCTATTGGCCGCACTAGCGTCGGAAAAAGAGTCGGCAATGAATGCCGCCCGCGCCAGCGGCCTGTCCACGCGCGCGTTCGCGGTGGCCTGGACGCTAAGAGACGACGAGCCAATCAAGGCTGCAGGCGTCAATGCCCAAGTATTGGCCAAGGAAGCGGAGGCGCTGCTGCAGCGGTTCCCGAACGCTGGAGTGAACGCCGACGAGCAGCGCCGCCTCCGAGCGGCGATGTACAAGCCCCTGTTGGCCTTGTCGCAGGATGATCGGGCCCGCGTTGTAGACACGATCGTTCGCATCCTGCTCGCGGACAAGGCCGAATGAAGGCCTCCCATTACCCTGCACAGGATCTCCGACGATTGACCATGGCCTGGGCGATCAAGCTCAAGGTCAATCCTCGAATTATTCGCGTTCAGGAAATGCGACGCAAATGGGGTTCGTGCTCCTCAAACAAGATCGTCACTCTTGCGGCCGATCTGGTGGATGAAGATCGCGCCTTTCAAAACTACGTGATCGTGCACGAACTACTTCACCTCAAGTACTCCAAGCACGGCCGCGTGTTCAATGCGTTGCTCAGTGCGTATGTTCCGGGATGGAGGCGGTGGGAATCGAAGCAATTCCGCGTTCTGGCTCCCAAGTCTCTTAGGACCCATTAGCGGCCCACTGAGCAACCTCATGGGCCCGCCGAGTTTCGAAGGCGAGGAGCTCGCCTTCATCTTCACTAAGGGCGAGCGCCTCGCGGAGTCCGGCGCAGGCGCTGGCACACTGTTCCGCGGCTGCGGCGTTAAAGTCGAATCGTTGGACGAGGTGCTGAATCAGCGACTCCTTGAAGTCTACGGGAACACCGCCTTTCTCGAGTAGCCTCATGCACGACGTAGCTCCAAGCTTGAAGCGTTGCACACTAAGAAGACGATCTTGCGATCGAAACCGTGTCGTGAATGATTCATGCTCCAAAGGACAGTAGTCCCGCACACCGTCGCACCAAAGTCCCAGCTCGCGCCAAAGTACCGAGGGAGGGGGCAGCGGGGAGGCGCCGGATGCGAGCTTGTCGATGACATACACCACCCTTCGGTGTGGGCGGGTGAGATCTCTTCTTCGGAACAACAACCCATCGAAGCGCGCCACTCCCGGCACGATTCGAGGCGAAGCGGCAAATGAGGGATGGCACAAGATCTCATGGATCGCTACGCCTTGGAACGCGGCGAGATTTAGGAGCGTAGTGACAGTCGGGAGTGAACGCTTCAGGGCCCGCCTGTGGTACTCCATCGCGATGTACCCGCGAATTGGTGGCGGAAGCGGCTCACCGTTGGGTCTGGCACGCATCTCTGCCAGGAACTCGAGGTACTTCTCGTTTGTTATTGGCGTATCGACGGTTGCTATCCACGTCGTGAACTCCAAAAGGGCCGCATTCACCCAGAGGGCCTGCTTGTCAGACTCTCTCGCCCCTTTCCCGTGTGCGAGCGAACATTGGCACCGCTGACATTTGCGCCTGTGGCGATATCCCGCTGAGAATTCCTGAGAGACGCCGCAAGATGAACAACGCGACTCCAACTGCACCCCATGATTCGGGCAGGCAGTAAGCATGTCGAATGCCCAGATTAGGGGCTCGCTGGAGCTCGGGTCATCCCAGTCCAGGTAGCACGCTGGACACCATACGCGTCCCTCTCCGCGAATCTGCCTCCGACGGGTACCTCCCCTTCCCATTACATCCGCTAGAACATGGAATGTACCCGTATGGAGATTATGAACGCCGGTGTCATGCTCTAGCGCGGCCAATAGGGATCGGAAGTTGCTCCTTGGCCCTATCCAACTGCTTGGAAAGATCGCATTGCCAGCCTTCGGCGCTCTCGGGTCGTCCCGTAACAGAAACTCTTCGAGCTTTCGAATCGTCAGACAGCATTGAGCCGCCATGCGGAGGGCGTAGTGATGAAGAGACTCCTGAAGCCCCGGCCCACCGGAACGGAGCGGACTCGGCGGAAGCGGGGTGACTAGGCCTCGGGATTTACCTCGCATGCGCTACTCCCCAGCCGCCAAGTGAGCTCGATGAATTGCGAAAAGCTCATCCTTGGTAGCCGGTCTGCTTATCCTGTGAAGCAGATTCGCCTGGTCCCATAGGGCGGATACGTGGTCCGGAGTCTCAAAGGCCGCGGCTAGGTCGGCTGCGCTGATTTTTTCGCTGCCACGACTGGCTGCATTGACCTGAGCCTTGGCAAACATTTTCTTGACCGGCCGCATGCTCGTGGCTGTTGCAATGGCGATCTCGATGATCTGGCAACGGATCACCTCCTCGGATTCGAGCGCGTAATTGCTCCCAACTTTCATGACTACCTCGTTTGCAAACTCGTTAAGCTGAGCCTTGTCTAGTACGTCGTAGGGGCGAATGAAGACGCGTTCAAGCCGCTCCGCGATTTCCGGCCGTCCTTCCCAAAGCTGGTAGCCCTCGGGTATCAGGTTGAGGATTCCCATAGTTTCAGTCGTCTCGAGCAGACTCATCAGATTCCAGAGGTGGTTCTTTGGCTCTTCACCTTTCGCAGATTTCCCTATGGCGGCGCCGTGCTCAAAGAGGACGTACTTGATCTTGCGATCAATTAGCGTCTCACCGAATGCACGCCAATACTCGTGCTCCGGCGTCCCCTGTGCGAAGCGGCTCGAAAACCATGCCTTTTCCGCGGCGAGCAATGATTCGAGATAGCTCTCGGACAGTTGTTCGTCGGAATCGCGGTAGAGAGCGCGCAGATCCGGCTTGAGGGCGGCCCGATGACAGCGAGCTGCGAACGCTTTGGGGGAAAACGTAGAATTGGTGTCGAGGAGTACCATAACTTCCGTTGCCGGGATGTATCCCTCTCCCCACTCGTCCGGCGCACCGAGAATTTCGCGTAGTACCTCGTTTCGCAAGAACGTTTTGCCCGCACCAGGCATTCCGCAGATCCCAACCAATCCTCCCGGCACGTGCTCCCTTAGCGCGAACTTCAAATGCTGTCTCGCACTCTTGTAGTGCCTGTGCTCAATTGGCGCCCTAAACATTTAGGTGGCGCTCAAGGCTGAACTGCCCCAGTCGACCGTCGGATACTCTATCTGCAGCTCTTTGAACTCGGGCAGCTTCGTTTCCGGCAGCCTGTCGGTGAGGTGTTCTTTCCCGAACATTGCCTCCGTCATCTCCGCTTCCCGTCTCTCAACTGTCACTCTTTTCTGCTCCTTGTTGTGCGCGGCGGCCTCGGAGCGCCAAATCGGCTCGCAAAGAAGCTTGAATAGCTTGTGCTCTCCCGATCGCGAGAGCAGCGGCACGCAGTCTCTACGGAACGCCCGATACCAATTTCCACCAGCCTTGGCGTAGACAACTGCTGGGTTTATGCAGTCCTTTCTTATTTCAGTGATGTGAGTAGTTCGCAGAGCCGCATTCAGAGCCGCACCAGCGTAGGTTCCCTCGACCAGACGAATCCCACGCGACCGCTCTATCGTGCGCGGAACTTCTATTTCAGTTGAGGTCAGCACTCGGAACGCATCGTTGAACTCGCAACGAATGCCTCCCTCGCCCGCAAGATCAGTTAGGTACTCACGCAAGTCTGCCGGGCTCATTTTGTCGTTGCCAACCCGAGTGCTTGCAAACTCGCTGTAGAAGTACCCCTCAAATTGCCGTACGACGTGTTCGAAACCTTTGATGGCAGTCTTTCTACTCTTCATGCGGCCGTCCTTGGCCCGCCCCATCTGGTCGGGCAATGTGCTGCCGGGTCCTCTATGCGCTACGAAATGGTTTACCCGACCGATCAGATTCTCGGCCAAGCCGTTATAGCGGCTTCCGCCCGTCGGCGGCCAGCGGAGTTCAATTCCGAAGTGCTCCGCGAACTTCGAGATCCAGCTGCCCGTGTTTTCAGGTCCGCGGTCCAGTTGGATGCAGCGTGGCAAGAAGCCATGGCGCCAGACGAATTCGCGCATCAGGATGGCGAGCCCGTCCGTTCTCGCCGGGCCAAACATTAGGGCGTGCGCCATCGGATAGCCTGATGCCCCGTCCACGGCTGCATAGAACCTAGGGACGGAGGAAGGAAAGAGGGTGAGGATGTTTGCCGCGATGCGCTGGTCGAAGTTCGACGAGTCGATAATCAGCGTGTGACCAAAGAGGATGCTTGGCAGACTGCAGCGGCTTCCATCGGTTCGTGCCCTCTCCTTCTGGTACTGCCGAATACCGTCGACGATGAGTGTGCGGCGCGTCTGGTCTGTCTTGCGGATCTCCCTGTTGAGCGTGCTTTCGTGTGGAACATCGACGCCGTCAGCCTTGCAAAGTCCTCCCAGCGCCAGCCAAGCCTCAAAGCGGTCTGGAAATTCTCCACCGTTCCAACGCTCAACGACCTTTGCTAGTGCCGTCAACTGCTTTTCCACCAGTCGACGATCACGATTACCGCACTCGTCTTGACGGGATAGGCAGGCTTCGATCGGGCTAGTTCCACTGGCTATCGCAGCAAACACCAACTTCGCCAAGTCACTCATCCGCCTAGTGGGAGGCTCCTCGCCGCGGGCGATTCTCTGAAGCCGATCCCACCTTTTCTTGGCAATTTCGACGTGCTCCGCCTTGGCTAACAGTATCCGGTCACTAATTCGAAGTTCCGCTGTTTCCGCCAGGTGGGAGCTCCAGAGTTCAGCGTCAACTACATCTCTATGCCCGCCCGCACTGAACAGCAGAAATGTGTCCACGTCCCCCATGGAGATAATTCTCTCCAAGCCGAAGGCGCTGCCTTCCGCGAGCATTTTTGCCGCCGAGCGAATGCTGAAGCCGGGAACGAGCTCGGAGATTTCTTCGATCGTCAACGGCCTGTCGCGAAGCGCGGCAGTTGCGGCACGGCGCAAGCTCTTGTCGGCGTCCGCATCTTCCGACCTGAGTTCGGCGTTGATGAGCTCGGCGTTCTGGAGCTCCACTGAGAACAGTCGACCGACGGAGTAGACCTCCGCCTCGATTCCGAGTCGCTTGGCAAACCCGACGTGCGCAGTATTGATCCAGGCATCGCCTTGACGCTTCCACACGTCTTCCTTCTTTTGAGCGAGCTTCTCGAGCGCCTCCTCGGTCTTGCACTCGACAAGCACGATACGATTCTTGTAAAAGACCAGAAAGTCCAACGTTGGGTTTGAGACGTGCTGGCCTGTGCGCCCGGTGGGCACGCGCCGGCACTTGACCTGTGTTACGTACCCTATGACGTTCTGGTTGCGTTCTATCGAATAATGGAAGAGGCGCTCAACAGTATGGCTCTCCAGCCACCTTGGTCCGCCGTTCTTGCGGGACTGTACGCGGGTAATGAGGTTGTCGAGTGCGCCCTTGCCTGGCTTTCGCGTTGGCGCTTCAAGCACCATTTCTTCGATGGCGTCGATTTGACTCTCGCTGAGCCCGAGCGCCTCGTAGACAGGGTTCCGAAGCTCTCGGCTGAAAGTTTCTGGGCGTGGCGGTTGCGGTAGTCCGTCGCCGGCGGCGCGCAACGCTTTGCCAAGAGCTTGCGCGACCGCTTCGCTTATCGCGGTCGGGGTTCCGACGGGCAAGTCTAGAGTTGAGTCAAGCATAGAGAGCGGCCTCAGTTCGGCACTGTCCGGATTAGTTCGGGACAATGAAGGGACGACTTGACATGTCGGCCCGCCGCCGTAGACTCGCTCTGTCACTCTCCAATGACGAGATGCGGATCCCGGAAACGGCCCGTTCGCAATGCCGGCGCCCTAGGGCGCCGGTTTTGTTTTCTGGGATCGAATCAGCTCACGCGGGGTTCTCCTGGCTCTTTTGACCTTGGGATTCGATCCACTCGGCCACGTCTTCAACGCGAGCAAAGCGCCCTCTGCGCCCCTCGATACGGAAGACTTCGAATCCGAGTCGGCCTCTTTGCACCGCCACCCGCAACGCATCGGTGTTCTTAAATCCTGCCAACTTTGCAAGGTCCCGGCCAGATACCAGGAGCCCATAGGCCTCAATCAATCTTGCCGTGGTGGACATTTGCGGACTCCGGGTCTGTTCGGTTGTGTCACGATAAGTACTTACGACTGGCCATGCCACGGGAAAATGTCCAAACAGATTTTTCCAGAAGTCCCAACGAGCAGCGGCGACTCGGCTCTTCTGAGGCAGGCCAACCTCCTCTACCGTGAGCTGAGCTCTGCCGCAGTGGACGTAGAGTTGGCACGAATAGCGCGAACCTGGGATGTGGACGAAGTGGAGATGTACGTAGAGCGGCGGCGGACTGGCTTATCTCACTCCGCTGCGTTGTCCGAAAGGCGCGAGCGAGGAAGAGCCCGGCGAGGCAAGAAGACGTTCCACTCTATTCGGAGCGGAGGCACATTGAAGCCTGGTCATGCAGCTCGACTACAGGCGCTTTTCCCGCGCTCGAATATTTCACTCTGGTTTTCCCACCCTCTGGCCCGAGTGCTGTGCGATCCCTCGCTGAATGCCGATTGGCTGATAGGGCATCTTCGTACGTTGCCAATCGGAAGGGTGCGAAGCGCTGTTTGGGAGGGCGCACCCGTGCAGGCGAGAGGAGTTAGAACTCTTCGGCTCATACCGTGGAAGCCGCAGCTGCGCTCTTCGCTAGATCGAATTGGTACACCGCTCTCGCTCTTTGCACTTCTAACGCGGTTGAGACTGGAACAGCTGCTCGGCAATTTCGATGGAGGCTTCGAGGCGACGCAAATTGCGTGGAGGTTGTTACCTAGGGCTATTGCGCGTTGTCGCCACCTACTCGTTTCTATGGACGCCTTGATCGTTTCCCTCGATTTTTTCTTAAGCTGGCAGCCGTACGCCGATGCCCGACTCTACGAGCTGCTTCACGGCTTAGACGGCTCGATTGGTCGTCGCGAGGCTACCTTGGAATGCCAACGCATTTGGCGAGCTGATTCGTCAGTTCCGCGAGATGTGAAGCTACTTCGAAAGAGCTACTTGCGACCAGAACTTGTACCCGACAGTTCTTGCGAATCTACTGTCTGGGATCTGTTTTGTGCAGCCGCGTCGTATGAAGAAGAAGGCGTTAGCAACTCGGCTAACGCTGCGTGTGAGCAGTGGGAGCGGTTCTCATATGGCAATTTTTGAGGTCGGGCGGCATCGATTGGCTGCGGTAGCGGTACGATAAGCGTCTTGGTAGGAACGTGGCTAGGAACTACGGCGCCTCCAAATGCTGGCGAACCTCGCTCATTCCTTGGGTGCCGCTGAGCAATGAATGGTCAAGCGCGCTCTTTCCGAGGACCGCGTTGTCACGGCGGATCCACGTTGTTATCGATGGCGCCAAGGCTTCCTACCATTTACCTAGGCTAGGCCATATCCGAACGATCCGATGAATGGAAGCGGCACCACTTTTCAGCCTGGAGGCTGTCGTTGACATCTGTTCGCGCTACCATCTTGGCCACACCCACCATATCGGTGGCCAGAAGCAACGCAAACAGGTCGGCCAAGGCACATGTACGCAAGACGCAGAATTGCCCACGTAGCGACAATTTCGATGATGATTCTGGCTGGGTGTGGGAATCGACAAACAGAGGCGAACGAGCGGGCAGCCTGCGAGGGAAAGGACGCCACGCCGAAAGAGTCGATCAATGCATGTACCAAAATCATTTCGAGCAAGGACCCGGACACCGAAACACTCTCCTATGCCTATCTTTACCGCGGCATTTCGTACGATCACCTTGGACGCGCTGGCGAGGCCAAAGCAGATTTTGAGCAATCCCTTCGGATGCTCCCAAACAATGCGCTCGCCGCAACAAATCTGGGGGCGCTCCATGGGAAGGAAGGCCGCTTCACGGTAGCGATGCAATACTTGGACAGGGCGATTCAACTCGACGAGTCCAATCCCTTCGCCTGGAGAAATCGTGCCATTGCTTTGGAGCGGTTAGGCAACTTCCCCAAAGCGTTGGAAGATATCAATCGCGCCGTTGCACTAGACGGGGCAGATCATCTGGCTGTGGCGGAGCGCTGTTGGCTGAATGCGGTGACCAACCAAAAGCTTGATCAGGCGCTTTCCGATTGCAATCTGGCGTTAGCAACCCAGCCGGAATCTTCAAACATTCTCAATAGCCGCGGACTGGTCTATTTTCGCAGGAAGCAATTTCCAGAGTCTATTTTGGACTACGACGCCGCTATACGTGGGGATCCCAGTGAACCTTCATCGTTTCTAGTTCGCGGATATGCCAAGCGAGCGATGGGCTTGGACGAGGAAGGCGCTGCCGACATCGACAAAGCAGCTCAACTCTCAAGTGAAGTCTCGTCGTTCTACGCAACAATTGGTGTGCCCGACGAAGTGCAGTCAGTCCCTCCTGGTTCGAGATAGCAAACCTAGCTGACTGATATGCAGCGAGTCACACTGCATACCGTCATCAAAGTCTCGCGCGCCTGCAAAATGGGCAGGCAGTGCTCTGCCTGCCCTTTCGACTAGTGCTCTCTGGAGATCGCAATTTGACTAGAGTGCCGCATCTTTAGCTTAACGTCTGCCAAAAAGGCGTGCGGTTCTACCGGAGTTATCACAACCCTGGTGAATAGTGCATGTTTGCGAGAAATCAATACTGCCCATTTTGTTATGCGATTTCCGAATCGTAGGGCTCCGAACCCGAAGGGGAAGCCCCAGGCGCTTACCACGGCAATGTCATTGATGTCGGAAATCGGGATTCTCAGAATCGGAAATCGCTTCAGCAACACAATTTGAACCTCTTCACCATGAAGTCGATAGTCATAGATTGGCCGAAGCGCATATAGAACCCCCAGGAACCCAACCAAAGCAGCGATCTGGAGAATGAGAGTCAGGCTCATGGGCCGGTAGATACAGTCTGCGTTGGATATTGGCTAAGACTACCTCCAGTACCCGGACCGAAGGTGAAGGACACCAGCCAGATTGGCCCGGCTGTTGAAATATTGAGTGAGAACCCCTTGGTGACGAAGCCAATGTTCGCGGAGAGGGTGTTTGACATACCTTCTAACTCGGTAGGGCAGGTCGCGTTGGTCAGAAACCCGCCACCGCCGACACCCGCGAAGGCGCCGAGAACGGTGTTCTTCTTCATATCCCCAGCAGGTGCCGACCACTGCGTGCCCTTCGTGGGCCCCTTGCTGAGTACGCCTCCGCTTGCGAATCCTCCTGTGTGGTAGCCCTCTACGCCACCACCAAAAAGTCCGTATCCCGCGGAGCCTTGGACCCCCAGCGCCAAGTGCCCTGAACCTGCCTCGGCGTTTGCGGAGACCACGAATCCGCCGCCGCCCGTGCCGGTGGGGTCGACGTATGCGACCGGGTTGCCGAATACGTAGCCATACGTATTCGGGCCAGAATTGAGACCGATCGGGTCGCTCTGGAGGTATCGTCCAATGGTGGCGTCGTAGTCGCGATTCAGGTTGTACCAAGTGCTGGTCTCGCGGTCGAAGTACTGCCCAGGCAAACCAACATTCAGCCCCCCAAGTACATCGTTGGTAACGGTACGATCGAACGCGTAGTTCGCTGCGGCCCACACGACTGTACGACTTGAATTGGTGACTACTTCAGGCCGACCAAGTTGGTCGCTGTGGACGTAGTAGAGAGCGCTGGCTCGAATAAACCCAAATATCTCGTTGCCTCCCCAGACATAGTCGGTCCATGATCCGCCGACGGTCAGCTCAGCAATGAGTCGACCATCCTGGGTATAGATAAAACGCGAGACGCCGTAGGGCCCCGACTTCTGGACTCGATGGCCGAGGCCATTGACCTGATAGGAGGTCGTCTGGCCCGATCGAGTACTCGTATCAACACGTCCAAAGGCGTCATAGTGCATTCCAACCGCCACGCCATCAGCGCCGATGGCGCCAATGACGTTTCCATTGGAATCGTATGTCCAAGCGCGAGACGCAACGCCCGACTCAACTTTGTTCAGCAACCGATTGCTCGAGGCCGCGTAGTTGAGAGTCGATGTTAAACCAGCTTTCGTATAGCCAGTGCGGTTGCTCACACCATCAAATCCGAAGCCTTCTCCGACGCCGTCTCCGCGGCCCGCCCCTGTTAGCCTGCCTACGGCGTCGTATGTGAAGCTCTGAGTGAGACTGCTTGACCGACCGTTGGCGATTCCGACTATCTTGTCTCGAGAGTCCCAAGTGTAGGTGAGGCTCTGGATGGTGGCGCCCCCTCCAATGGAAATCGAGCTAGTAAGTCTCGCGTCATTGTCGTAGTTAACTGTCCGCACAACGCCATTGCCATAGCGAAGCGAGCTTAACTGCCCTGTGGGCTGAAGCGATACCGCGTCAACAACACTCTGAATTGAGCCTCCAATGTTCGCGCTTACCGAGCTAAGCGAACCGATACCATACGTGTAGCTGATCGACCTCCCATCGGGAAAGACGATGCCCGCAATCCAATCTCGGGGCGCATAGCTAAAGGCGGTGGTGTAGTCAACATTGCCAATTCGATTGATCTGCTGCGTGACTGACCCAGTTGAGTTGTAGGCGTACGACGTAATCCCAGTCGAGTCGGTCACACTACAGAGTCGACCACGCCCGTTGGAGCATGTGTCATAGGCGTAGCTCTGGACTGCGGAACCTGACTGCTGGCTGAGGACGCGTCCAAGTGTGTCGTACGTATATATGATCTGGGAAAGATCGCCCTTCGTCATGCTGGATCGGCGACCATACTGATCGTATGCGTAGGTGAATACACCGATGTCCGGACTTTGCATTCGCCAAACTTGGCCGAACCCGTCCACAGAATAGGCCGTCGTCAAGCCTCGCTGATCAGTCAACGTCGATATTTGGCCAGCTAGGTCGTAACCGACGCGAAGCGTTCCCGCGGCGTCGGATATCGAGGCAAGTCTGTTTTGGCCATCGTAGTTAAACGTGGTGACGTTACCGAGGGAGTCTGTTGCCGAAGTGACGTAGCCACTCGCATCATACCCGTAGCGCACGTTTTGCGCATGGTTTCCTCGACTTGCCTTTTTCCTTCCAAGCTCGTCGTAGTCTGTGAAATACGACGCGACCCCGGAGGTTGAGCCGCCCCTTACAACCTTGTTCCTGTACTCGTCAAAGAAGGCGAAAGCGTATTTTCGATTGACTGTGCCCTGGACAGCGTTGCTCGCCACGTCATAGGCCAGAGTCCACTTCTTTTCCAGGCTTTCTTCAAAATTCTCTGGATCCGGGTCCGATATCTCCTCGGGCACCGTGATTGAAGTCAAGCGGTTCGCGGAATCGTATCCGAACTGCTGCGACTCGCCAGAGGCATTGGAAGCGGTCAAAACTCGACCCTGGACGTCGTAGGTTCTCCAGTCCGTCCAAACTCGGCCGTCAGAGGAATAAGTTTCCAAAGTCGGCCGACCTCGCGAATCGAACTGGAAGTCGACTGCAGCGCCATTGATATCGACTGACCGGGATGGAAGCCCCAAGCCATTGTGACCGCTGTAAGTCACTAGGTTACCGAGTGCATTAGCAACTCGGATCAGGTCGCCTGTGGAATTGAAATACTGTGTAGTGGCGTCTCCGGTACCCGGAAGCGGCCCGTCCACGGTAAAGCTAGAGGGAATCCCGTTAGCGTGTGGAGACCCATAGCTGATGTTGGTCACGTGCGTTTGGTTTGCGACGCCGACCGGCGAGAGATTGGTCACAGTCTCTGTCACAACACGACCAAATCCGTCATAGCTATACGATGTTGACTTTACGCCGCTTACGGTAGAACTCACAACTCGATCCAAAGCTTCGTTCCACTGCAAGAGCACAGTTGTCGCGCCAGCCGAGCCAGAGCCACGAACAATTCGCGTCAGATGACCACTTGAGTCAAAGTCAAGATCAGTTTGTTTATCGTTGAAGTCGGTAACAAGGTCGCTGTAACCGTTTGCATCTTTGGAGCGAGTGTAGAGAGATGACGGACATGAGGCCGAAGCGAGTCCGGTGACGGACTCAAGCTCGCCTGCTACAAATCGGTACGACGCCTGTTTTCCTAGGGGGTTGGTTTCACTCGCTACGAGAACGCCTTCAGTCGGAGTGGAGTAAACAATGCTGTGCTTGTTGATTGACGTAGCTCCTATGCGGTACTCGGTGCGGGTGGCGCGCCCCTTTCCATCGTATAAGAACCAAGACAAACGCGTAGATCCAAAACTCTTCCCAGTGAGCGCTCCGCTATACGCCAGGCTTTCATAGTGATAGGTAATTGGATTTGCTGATCCGCCAGGAAGCACCACCGTCGACAGCAAGTGTTCCCCTGTGCCAAACCGATTCGCAATATACGTATAGCTGTAGGTGTTTCCCGCGGGATCGACAACTTGAGTAAGCTGATCTCCTGTCCAATTGAACTGAATGTATCGTCCGCTGCTGGCGGTAACCCGGCTTAGTTTGCCGTTGGTCCCATAGGCGAACGTGTAGCCGAGCCCTTGAGGGTTGAGAACGGAGAGCGGATCTCCAAGAGCGTTGAACTGGGCAACGCTGTCATTGGCCCAGTCCAGTGTATAGGACCCGTCTACGGCCTTCATGAGCGTCGCCTTGATGCCCTTTGCCGAAGTGAGCCATTTGTTGGCAATGATTGGATCGGGGGCAAATGGGATATTTCCTCGCGAGGGGAAATTCACGCGGATTTCCGTCGCGCTCATTACGTTGACTTTAAAGTCGAAATTGCTTTCCCAGTACCGACCAAATAGCCCGCGACGATCGTGATAGCTGTTGTATTGGCGCTGAAGCGCGAGGGGTACGAACCCGTCAGAAACGAAGTCGGTTTCAAACTCGACCTTTACCCCGGTGCTAAGCTCGATCGGATTGCCAACGGCAGTTGACACCGTTGGTGCTGCACTACTCCCGGGCGTGGATGACGAGGAACCACAATTGCTATCCGCTTGATTGGAGTCACCTCGCCCCGAAGCTCGCCCGCTGCCGCCCCCTTCAAACAGTCCGAAGTCCGGTCGCCCGGGAATTCCGGAGTGGTCACCAAACAGGAAGTCAAGGTCATACCCCGCAGCCTCGTAGTCACACTTCACATCATTGAAGTCGCAAAACCAATTCGCATTGCTGCCGTCGTTAGTGCAGATAATGTTGCCGCCAGTGCAGACTTTCTTTACTACGGCCCGCGTGGACAGCGGTATTGCGAGTAACAAAGTGGCTAGCCCTGCGTGGCAGGCCCATCGAGTCATCGTCATCGTGCATTCCCTGTGTTCTTTCGAATTGAGTTGGAAGCTTCGGTAGCGCTCGAAAATTTCGCTTGCCGAAAGTCAGTCCCCACTAGAACTTCGCTACCGTGTTGCACCTGCTTCGTCGCTGCGCTTTAAGAGATTCTGGTGTGGAGGTCGGTGCGCCAGAGTGGAGTAACGGCGAGCTTCCAAGAACTGTCAATGCGATTCCGATGCCAAGGGCTCGACCAGGCTGTATAGAATCGCTAACCTAGTGGGGGAAGCCCCGAACTAGACAGCCAAGCTGTACAGTTGGGCTGGACAAGCTTGCGTGCGAATTCGACCTTCTGAGTGGTGTCCTATGGCAAGTGGAAATCGCGTTCGACAGGCCCGTCGGCACGCCAAGCTCTCGCAACGTGCCCTTGCAGAGAGGGTGGGAGTGCACCGCAGTGCAGTCGCGCAGTGGGAACAAGCGAATGGCAGTCACCCCACAATGGAGCACATTGCGCGGATCTCACTCGCGACATGTGTGAGTTCTGAGTGGCTGATGACTGGCCGTGGACGAATGAAGTACCGTTCGGACATCTTGTTGACTGAGTCAGAAGATGAGTCGCCGGCGCTGCTGCTTCAGCACAGCGCACAATCCGAGACGGAGGAGAGGGCGCTCATGGCAATGCGGCGGCTGCCTAATTCGATTCTTCTGCCTATCGTTGAGATGCTCGAATCGTTGACCAGGCCGACACGACTCAAGCTGGTGACTAGAGCGGGATATTCTCGATGAAGTCTGCTGTCAGCTCAACGTCATCATGCGGCGCGAATATGCCCTCGATGCGCTTGTCTGCGGAGCGAACATCCTCCAGCACTTGGTGCAGCTCCTCGACTGGGTAACCACGGATGTGCCGTGAGCCCACCAACGGATGTTCGGTCGATAGAATGAAGAACGGACCGCTGAGCTCAAACCTCCCGTCCCATTCAATCTTGATGCGCGCCGAAAGGTCTCGAACGGAGATCGATTGGCGGTCGCCGTGCCACGCCAAGCACAACACTCGACCCCCTTCAGGATCGAGCATCCAGGCGTCGCCGTCGTCCGTGGACATTGGGATAAACGGCTGCGAGGTAGAGGCCCCGGGTTCAATATCGACGACCTTGGCGACGCCAGTCAAAGCGGCCTCGACGATGGCGTCAAGGTCGGGGAGGAGACCGCGCCCCTGGTGGGCTTCTGTGGCCTCGCGCAGGCAAAACACCATGTGGCGCCAGTGATCGTAGCCGGCTATTCGGGCAACCCGGCCCAAAAGTTCTGCGTGCTTACCGCCGCCGTTCCGCTGTAGACGAACGCCAAGTGCTCACTGCCCGGATTCGCGACAGAGGGGAATCAGACATGGATCAGGTGAATGTCATCCCGATAGGGATTGCCGAAGTGAGCAGCAGACGTTGACCACGCCGGGAGCCAGCATAGCGAAGCGCAATGGCTTGTCTAGTGGAGTTGATTTGACGAGTTCCAGCCCAGGAAGTGCGTGCGCTGCCGGAGCCAGGCCGGGAGTGCCCTGTATCCTTATGGCATGCACCCCATTTCGCTTACCCGCTTCAATGCCCTGGCCGCCTGGTGCCGCTTCGGGCCGACCATGTGGATACTGGAGGAGGTTGCTTGGTTCGAGTCGGGGGACGGGAAACTGCTCGGGCTGGTAGTTCGAGACCGGACGGACGGCGATTTTCTCGGAATCTACTTGGCGAAGGATCGTGCCGAGCGCTTCCGCCAGATCAGTCAGACCGATGTTTTTTTCGGCACACCCGAGGACACGGCGGCAGCGCTAGTTGCCGGAGCGCCGGCGCTGTCGGCGTGTCTGGAGGCCGAACAGCAACCAGGCGACGAACCGCTCACGGCGGTCGACTTCTTCGAACTCGAAGTTCCGTGCGAGCGCCTGCATCCCAGCTTCGCCACCCTTCACAACAGCGAAGGCTTCAGCCCCGCGCGAGGACTCGTGGGCGCAATGATGCGGTGGTACAAGGACGTCGATGGGAACTTCATCGAGCAGTTTCAGACCATAGGTTTCGACGCTCGCCTGCTCGAGCTTTATGTCTACGCCCTGCTGGTCGAGAATGGCTTCTGGGTCTCCCGCGACCATGCCGCGCCCGACTTTCTTGCCGAGGACATCATCGGCACGATTGCCGTGGAGGTAACAACGGCCAACCCGACCCAGGATCGCCAAGGCAATCCCCAGCCGCCGCCCGAAGTGACTACCGCGGAGGAGCATCGCGCCTATCTGAAGCAGTACATCCCCACCAAGTTCGCGGCAACGCTCACCAAGAAGCTCGGTAAGGAGTACTGGACCCAGCCCCATGTTGCCGGCAAGCCGCTGGTGTTCGCGATCCAGGATTTCCATGCGCCGGGATCCATGACCTTCGCGCGCACCGGGTTGTTTAGCTATTTATACGGCTATGACCACGAGGCTCATCACGACGCGGACGGCAAGCTCGTCGTGGTGGCGACCAAGGTCGCGGAGCATCGCTGGGGACACAAGACGGTCGCGTCGGGCTTTTTCGATCTGCCTGGTGCCGAGCACGTGAGCGCGGTGCTCTTCAACACCGCCGCAACACTCCCCAAATTCAATCGCATCGGCTACGTCGCCGGATTCGGCTCCCGGCGGGTCCGGATGATTCGCCACGGCACCCTCTGGAATCCGGACCCGGATGCAGCCGAGCCGATCCCGTTCTCGGTGCGCGTCGACGATCCGGACTACGACGAGTCTTGGACCGAGGGTTTGGACGTGTTCCACAACCCGCATGCCGCGATTCCGCTCAATCCCGAGCACTTCCCGGCGGCCGTACATCACTATCTCCAGCCGGACGGTAACATCAGCTCCGTCCAGGCCGGCAACATCCTGCATCCTTTGGCATCCTGGACGCAGATTTTCATCCCCGCAGACGCCTGAGGCGCCATAGTCGCGCATCGCGGTGCCGTGAATTTCGCTGAGGTGTACCTCGCTAGCCGCCATCAGAAGCGCCTATTTATAGGCCTCGCCGGTTAGAAGCAGACTGCAGACTTCCGGTCGCGAGTCTCTGACCGTTTGGGGATTGACGACGTAGCGTGTTGGCTCAGCATGCGGAATGGCCACTCCATACTGCGCGCCAAGATCCTGTGGACGCATCTCAAAGCATGCCAATCCCGCTCCTAGCGTGATGAGCTTGCTTCCGAAGGGGGTGATTACAAGTCTGCAGCCGCCAAGGACGACCATACTGTCGCGATACCGGCTCATTGCACCGAATAGTTGACGATAGGCCTCGAAGGGCTGTGACTCGTGTACATAGAGAATGTTGCTAGTCGGGGTGCGGCGCGAATCAAAGAGAGGGCTTCGGTATTCCAAAAGCAGCCGATCAGCTCGCCGCGGGTCTCGAGAAGGATGTGGCAGCACCGGACAAATTTCCGCGTCTCCCGGAATGGCATCCGATCTCATTATCTGCTGTAGCTGCTGTACGCGATGCTCGCCAAGAATTGGGAACCACACGAGCGGCCAATCCTGGACGCTTTCTGCCTGCATAGCGCCGGAGAACCCAGGAACCAGGACGATCTCGCTGCTTGGGTCCTCTGCCATGATCAAGCCGTCGAGACCGGCGTCTTCCGCGACCAGCACCTGAAAATTGACGCCGCCGGCATAGAGAGCATCGCCGGCTGTCTTGTCCGGAATCAAACGGTTGAGCAAGCTGGTCATCAGGGCCAGATATACGACCCTGGGTAGGGAGCTTGCATCGAGGATGATGTCCGTCTGGTTGGAGACCATCTTTAGAACCTTGTCGGTTCCCATTCGCAATGCGCTGCTCGCACTAAGCTCGTCACCGTCTTCCGAGACCCCAAGAGTCAGCTTTTCAACGCTCCCGATTCCGGAGAACAGCGCGGAAAGCTCTTCTCCGTTTTGTCGCGTCAGTTCTTCGAGGTCCTCATCAAGTGTGTAGTTTGCGAAATCGATTAGCAGCAGCTTTGCCTCCTCAACGACGGCCCCGGAGTCTCGAATGCTGTTGACACACTCACGCATCACCGATTGGGCTCTTACGTCGAAGCCGCCACCGGCAATGTAGAGCAATCGGATCGGACGATCCTCAAATAGCCGATCCCACAGATCGTTTGCATCTGCCCCCCGCCGGAACACGTATTGATCCCAGAGCATGTCTAGTTTCCTATCCCTAAACGTTTTTGAGGCTTCCAGCCGCGCGCCATCCAATCGATGAGGTCCAGACACGAGACATCTTGCCATCCGCCCATTTGCAGCGGCAGACCGAAGTGAGCGCAAAGCGTCCGATTGAGATATAGAATCGAACCAGACTCGCGTGCCGTACTGGCGCCGCTCGCTCGGAGAACTAGTAGATTCTCTGCAATGCATTCCGACAACACTTTCTTGAGCAGATCCCCTTGGTCGCCCATGTTCCTAGCGCCGCCCTGCAACTTGTCCATTTCCGACTGCGAGAGGCGAATTCCTGTCACTCCCGGCGCATATGGTGAATTTGGTAGGAACGTGCGCTCGCGGCAGTAACCGCCAATGGACATGATGAGCTGACGCGCCCGGGTTCCCTCTGTGTGCTGTTTCGGGACAAATTTTAGGCGTCTGGCCGCGGCGTCACGAAGCATCTTCTCTTGTTCTGCCGGGGACAGTTCCGGGCTTCGCTTCCCAAGGACCTGGCTGGCTACGATGCCGTCGTACAGCGTTGCTGCCATCGATAGCAGTTCTTCGACATTATAGGTAGCCATTACGCAGAGACGTTCGAGGCCGTAGTAATACGGCAGACCTAGCTCTTCATGCAATTGAATCTCTGCCGCACCACGCAGCGAAGACGTGTCCTTCTCGTCGATGTCCTCTGCTGGCAGCGCCAGGTCTAGGCTCATCTGTTTTTTGGATGCGTCTCTCGCCACAAGGATTCGGGTCATGAACAACTCTAAGAGCATGTCCAACGTCGGATCCGCGATCTTTTTCTCCGCACGCGCGAGCCACTCGCTGTAGCGGGCATTATTTTCGTGCGGCTGGATTGCCGCTCGGAATGCCTCGATGCCGGGCTGAACGAACTGGCTTATTTCCTCAGGTTCAAGCTGATCTCGCAGTCGCTGCGAGAAAGTCCCGGTAACGGCGTCCTGACGATTCATGCGGCGGTCTAGAACGTTCTGCGCAAAAGACGAGAATTGATAGATGCCTTTTGATCCACTCCACAGTTCTTCCAGTGGATATTCCTTGATGTCCCGACCTTCGCGAGCGCCCTGCGATAGCAGCGAGTCTCCGAGAACCAAAGTTCGCATGGCGAGCCAAACCGGAATCGCTGGCCGCTGCACGGTGAGTTCGTCAATCAGACCATCGCGCTGCTTACGGCGCAGACGGTGGAGGTCGTCCACCATCAGAAGGCGGTTGGTGGCCACAGGCTGTCCGTTCTGTAGAAATTGAACGGACTGTAGCCAGAGTACGCCCTCAAATCGGGGGCTTGAAGGCAATGCGTGCCCCGATCGACCGGCGAACGCATCCAATTCCGCGTAAATCCTCTTTTCCTGTTCCTCTGCCCAGGCCGCTAGTTCGCGCGCAGATGCGAGCTTCGGAATTCCCTGGATGTCTCTCGCCTCTTCCCCATATTCGAGTTTGATAGTTTCCAATGACTCGTCCGAGCTGAAGCCAAGATAGGCTCCTAGGCTGCGTATCGTGCGCAGGACGACTCGGCAGTCGAGCAAGGCGCGAAATGGTCCTTCCTCAATGGTGGATGCGCTGGGCGGGAGGTCCGCATATCCCGAGGCACAGGAAATCATTACTCCCAACAACTTGGGCCCCTCTAAGTCACTTAGCACGCCTTTCGAAACAAATTGCGGAAATGATTCCTTCAGCTCGTTTGTGCCCTTGGCGCGCCAAAAGCTCCGAAGCACGCTTGGCGTAAATGCTCGAAGAATCGTCGTTTTGCCGCCGCCTGGCGCGCTGCGAAAGATGTGCACGCCTCCTTTGAAGGCTTCGTCGGAGAGTTTCTCCAAAACCTTCGGAGAGAACACGAGCGCGAATTCCTGATCTGACGTCGTGCGCTCAGATCTCCGCTCAAGAAATGGATTGACGTTGTATGCCATCAGAAGTCCCTATGCCTTACGACCCGGGGGAACAACCCGGGGTAGGCGAAGTGCTCGGGGCCCCACAGTAAGTAGACTGAATTGTTTGGAGTGTTGTGGGAGAGCACTACCGGCAGCGCGCAATTGGCAAACCCAAGCCGTCCGTCCGCGCCACCGACCTTCATGTGTTTGTCGTTTGCCCTGACGTCAAAGTATTTGGTTTTCCCAAGCAGCGCAGTGAGAGGAGGCGATGTCTTCTCAGTCAACGCAAGGCTTCTCTCAAGGCGGCACAGCACTCGCAGTTGCAGTGGCTTGAAGCCGCGCTCGGAGGTGAACCGCTCGCTCCAGTACTCGATATGATCGATAGCCTGACGCGTAGCTACGTAAAGCACCAGAAACACTTCGTAGTGCGAAGGGTCAATTAGATGTCTCTCGTGCAACTGTTCGTAGATCTTCTGAAGCTTTCCGCCATATGACTTGCTCTCGCTGTCATAACGAATGTATGTGTTGCCGCTGCCTGAGAAGTCGTCTAACAACCAAATTAGGTTGAAGTGAGGTGCTTGGGACTGGAGCCCCGCTTTTTCCAGCTCCGCCTTCAGATCCTTGAGCATCGATGCGGATTTTTGTTCTCCGAGTTCGTAGGCTTGCCAGATCTGCTCGTTGTTGATGCGGTGATTGCTCGCTCGGCGAAGTTCGTTGGTCCTCGCACCATCGCTAAGCCCTAAGTACAGGGACTTCAGCCGTAACTCTTCGAACCTCTTGTGCCGCGACAGTTCGCCAACCTTGTGGGTTGGGATGTCGTTTTCCTCCGCTACAAGGCGGAGGCGTTCTTGGACGATTACATCGGGATATGCAGTCTCGACCAGATGAGCCACCTCCGTGTCGGAAAAGTAGACGAGTCTTTCCTTGACGAGCTCAAGCGCCGCGGGGCGGTCTTCAGGGTCGAGCTGCTTGAGCCAAAGCGCCAAACTTTCGATGAACCTGCGTCCTGGGCCGAAGCGCTGGTAATAATCGTATTTGTAGTAGGCAAGGAGCTGCAGCCCGGCAACGTTTTCAAGGACCTGGTCTTGGTCCTGCCAACCCATTACCCGCGCCAAAAGCTTCGCAGCGTTGCTGTCTTGCATGGCTATTGTTCGCTCAATGGTTCGTGCGACACCGAGACTCCAAAGTATCCATTCCCGTCTGTCTGGAGACGGTCCAAGTACCAAAGGGTTGCGTCTACATCCCTCTTGTGACCCGGGGCTAGTTTCCAGCCGCGGTCTAGCCGCCGCGACGGCATGTCCACACTCAGCGAAAAGCGGTGCTCAAGTAGTGACACATCGTTACCTGGCCAGGCCCCTTGATCTCCCATTGTCAGGACCTGGTGCGGGTCGATCCTGTCAGTTTGGATGATGTGCGCGATGAGCCCAGACTTACTTATCCCCGGCGCCAGCACGTCGACGGAGTGCTTACTGGTGAACATCGTGCTTGTCGTCAATCCGGCTTGGCGCAATGCATCGGCCACGACAAACCACATTCGGTCCGTAGGTAGCCCGTCCCGAAACCGGATGCTTACTTGGTAAGGGTGGGTTGGCTTGATTCTCTCTATCGGGACGCCCAATGACTTCAGCTTTTGCGCGATGCGGGTCACGTGACTGAGAAATTCGACGGTGCCGGGCGGAAGTTCGAGTGGAGTAGTTGCTGTTCCGATCCACCCACCGTTGTATAGGCCGAGAAGTAGCCGCTCACGAATGGCTTCTGGAAGAACCCTTTCTAGCTCTTCCTGTATAGAATCGCCGCGCCCCGATGCAATCCCGACTCGCACTCCGGCCTCAACGAGGCGTTTGATGTGACGGACAATGTGCTCGGTAGGCGGAGACGTTCTTCTCTGCGATGCCGTGAGGGTCCCGTCATAGTCGAAGACAATGGCCTGAAATCTCTGCTCGGTAAGTGAGTTGATGAACGCATCGCGAGCTCGAGTCATGTCACTACGCCGTCGTTGGGACGGCCAACGAGCGCCAATTACGTCGTACTTGGACTGCTCGGCTGCGGAAACTCGCTCTCCGGGCGGCGGAATGACTTTGGGGAGGTCAATATAGTAAAGATCGCGGCCGAACTGCGGGACTTCAGGCTGCCCTGGGTCCTTGCCAAACCGTTCAGCAATCAGCCTAACGAGATGCATTTGACCAATCAGGCCGACGATTAGGTCTCGGGGTGACGATCCGGCAAGCGGCATCGCTAGAGTTGGAACTTCTGCCGGGAAGAGCGCGCTCATTTTTGTCCACAACCCTTCGAGCGAGGGCTCGATTAGCGCCAGGATTGTGATGTCCTGAGGTCGCTCGGCAAGCCACAGGTGCCTGCCATGAGCAAACGAGCGCAGATCGGCCAGCTGACAGTGTAGGAGTGCTCCTTCCGAAAGCTTTGATTCTAGGTCTGCTGCGATTGGATGCAGCAAGGGTGAATACGTGGCGACGATTGCTCCTCGCTGCGCCGTGGCTTCGACGAACTCCTGAGCCGAAGCCACCCACTGCGCAATCGTCTGATTTCCAATTCGCAGTTCGTCCATCGACGCGGGAAGTGCGTTGGGATTGCCATCTAGCTCGCTGTACGCACGCGCCACGAGTACCGCGTCGAGCAGCAGGCTGTTCGTCGCTAGGTAGCCATCCTTTTCCTGCAATTCGAATACGTGGGCGCTGACATCCGATAGAAGCGATACGCCCTCCATTAGCGGACTGGAGGTGCGATTTGTAAGAACGTGAACCGGCCTCGCGCTGTGATGCCTAGCGCGCTCCAGCGCTTCCGTGATGTCCGGGTTCTTGCCTTCTGCCGAGACAAGAAACACTGGACTGGAGGACGCGAGCGTCGGATTGCAGATGATCTCCAAGGGCGTCGACGGTCGCGATACGCGACCGGTGTACGACTCATGAAGGCTGCAGAGGAGCGAGGCGACGGTAAATGATCCGCCCGATCCGACTCCGATGATGCTCGACTCACTTGCCCCAGCAATTGCTTGTTTCAGGCGCGACACGTCTTCATGCATGGCTGCCTGATATGTAGCCGACAGCTTGTCTAGCTCTGATTGGTAGCGATTAGTCGGCATCGCGTGGATAGCAGTCGCGATCCGACTACGCCGCTACAGGCACTGAGTCGCGGTTGCGAGACCCGTTCGCGTGCTTAGCCTTTTTGCTGCTCTCCTTCATCCGCGACTCCTCTAGCTTCCGGATTTGTTCGCGCACTTCCATGAGCAGCACTCCGAGCATGTTTAATCCCTTCCCTTTTACTTCGCCCCACGTTCGATTCACGAGATTGTCGGTTCGCCCAACTTCCACTAGTCGCGAGTTACCTGTCGAAAGCAGTAGCTGTTTCAAATCTTCATGCTGTGAAAATTTCGCCAGCAACACGTCTCGCATTCTGTCGAACTTGGTCTTTGACCAGTCCGGATTGATGTCCCAGGTGTAGAGCCCATGCGCAGCCATAGCAACCAGCGAAGGAGTAGGCGCACTGAGAATCCACTCTCGAACCTCTTCCTTTCGAGCCTTGCCGGCCTGGTACGCATGCTCAGCTGTAGGGTACTCCCGGCCCTCGAAGACCATCGAGCGCCGAAAAAGATTGCTGAAAGCGCCGTACGGCTTCTCGTTTGATCGATAGAACGAGATATCAACCTGCCTACTAGTCGCTTTCGCGGATTTTGAGGGTGCCGCGGTTCGGGTCATTGGCTGGTCTCCTTCTTTGAAGCGATGGGAATCTCTTGGCCCTTGCAGTAGTTGAGGATCAAGACTTCGATCAGCCCCGTTAGGCTTCGGTTGTCCCGATCCGCAGCAATCTCGGCCGCGGCCTTTAGCTGCGGCGTGACCCGCAACGTCATGGTCGTCGTCTTCGTTTTCGGGCGACCTCTAGGCATGCCTTTAATGTACAGCTTTTTTCGGTACCTTGTCTGTATTATGTACTGCGTTTTAGTCTTTCGGGAAGGGCGGTACGCAAATTGATACCTCTCCGGCGTCTCACGCGGGGCGCCGGTAGACAGTTGAAAGGCCGGTCAGGGACTGGAGGACTCTGAATTTCCCGGCGGGGAGTCACGGGAACTTTGAAACCGAAGTCTCGCTCGCAAGACCGAGCTGGGGCGCGACCAGGTCCGGCAACCCGTTGCCAGAACTTTTGTGCACAGACTATGTGCTTCGAGACGCCAAAAATTGATTGACTATGTGGCTGATTCGTAAAGAAAAGGCCAGCACTAGGTCATACTCAAGCGAGAAGTCGGTGCCCGAGAGCGCAGGACTGGGCACCGACTATGCGATTCAGATGTCACCGACTTTCAGATCTTGGCCAAAGGGCATGAAATCCTTCCGGAATCCCGCGGCGCTGGCCTGCCTGGGCCTGTCCCTGCTCCCCGTCGTCGGCCGGGCCCAGGTTGCCGCCAAGCCGGCGGCCACGACCCTGCCCGGCGTCGTCGTAACGGCCACCCGCAGGGGCGAGGATGCGTTGCTGGTGCCGGCTGCCATCGATGTCATCGACGCTGCCGACATCCAGCGCGCGCAGCCGCGCATCCATCTTTCGGAATCGCTGCAGCGGGTGCCTGGCGTGGTCGCGCGCGACCGGCAGAATTACGCGCAGGACCTGCAGATTTCCATTCGCGGTTTCGGCGCGCGCTCGACCTTCGGCGTACGCGGCGTGCGCCTGTACACCGATGGCATTCCGGCCACGATGCCCGACGGCCAGGGACAGGTGTCGCATTTCGCGCTCGATGCCGCACAGCGCATCGAAGTATTGCGCGGACCGTTTTCAGCGCTGTACGGAAATTCTTCCGGTGGAGTGATCGCGCTGTATTCGGCCGACGCGCCCGCGCAGCCGACGCTCGGCCTTGAGCTCGACACGGGAAGCCACGGCATGTCGCGCACTTCGGCATCGTGGCGGACGCGCTGGGGCGTGGATGATGTGGGCAGCCTCGATGCCGGCCTGTCGCATCTGGAGACGGAAGGTTTTCGCCGGCACAGTCGCGCGCAACGCACCAGCGGCCAGGTGTCCTTCAAGGGCGCAATGGGACGGGACGGAAACTTCACGTTGCTGGCGAACACGCTCGACCTTCAAGCCGATGATCCACAGGGCCTGACTGCAGCGGAACTGTCGGGCGACCGTCGCTCCGCCTCGCCCGGGGCGCTCAACTTCGACACGCGCAAGTCGGTCGCCCAGCAGCAGGCCGGTGCGCGCCTCGAGCATGTGCTGTCGGGACAATCGACGGTTTCCTTTACCTCATACCTGGGGCGACGACGCACGCAGCAGATGCTGTCCGTGCCGGTCGCGGCACAGACCGGCAGTCCGCTCAATGGCGGCGGCGCCATCGACCTCGACCGCGACTATCACGGCGTGGATGCGCGCTGGCGCGGGTCGGCAGACCTTGCGGGCGCTCCTGTTTCCGTCACTGCAGGCGTCGAATACGAAGTGTCCGATGAGCGACGCCTGGGTTTCGAAAATTTCAGCGGCGCCTCGCTGGGTGTGGTCGGGGCCTTGCGTCGTGATGAAGACAATCGCGTCAGCGGCCTGGCCTTTTATGCGCAGGCCGACTGGCAGCCGGGCGATCGCTGGCGATTTAATGTCGGCCTTCGCAACAGCCGCGTGCGCTTCGATTCCCGCGACGCCTACATCACGGCGCTCAATCCTGACGACAGCGGTGGCCTGGAGTATCGGAAGACCACGCCGGTGGCAGGCATCCTTTTTCGCCTTTCACCCACGGCCAGCCTTTACGCGAACGCCGGCAGCGGGTTCGAAACGCCGACCTTCGCCGAACTGGCCTATCGAAACGACGGATTGAGCGGGCTCAATACCCGGCTCCGTGCTGCGCGCAGCAACAACGTCGAGTTCGGATTCCGGTCTCGACGCGAGGGCAGCGCCGGGCGAGGCAGGAGGGAAATTTCCGCCGCCGTGTTCGAGTCCCGCACGCGCGACGAACTGGTCGTCGTCTCCAACCTCGGCGGCCGCAGCACCTTCGGCAATGCCGGTGCGTCGCGTCGGCGCGGCGCGGAGTTCTCTTTCTCGAATTCGCTGGCAGATCGCTGGCACCTCGCCGCCAACTACACCTACCTCGAGGCGCGCTATGTGGGCGGCCGAGACATCCCCGGCCTGTCACGCCACCAGGCCTGGGCCGAACTGCGCTTCAGCCCGGATGCGAATCTCGACTTGCTGCTGGAAGCTCGCTTGGTCGGCCGGATCTTCGCCAACGATGCCAACACGGCGGCCGCTCCCGGCCATTCCACGTTCGACCTGGGCCTGGAACGCAGGCTGGAATTCTCCGGGCTGGACTGGCGAGCCTTCGCCCGCCTCAACAACCTGCTTGATCGCGACGTCATTGGCTCGGTCATCGTCAACGACGCCAACGGCCGCTATTTCGAGCCCGCGCCCGGTCGCAACTGGGTGGTCGGCATCCACGCCACCCGATCCTTCAAATAGAACGGCGCGGCCGTGTTGAGAGCGGCGAAGCCGGGAGTTCCTTAAGCCGGCGAGCCGTTTTCCTGCGGATTGCCGTAGAACGCCGCCAGTCGCGCCGCGACGGCGGGATAGGCTGCGTGCAGAAGCCCAGGCGCGGTGAACCAGTATTCGCTGCACACGGCGAAGAACTCTGCCGGCGATTCGCCGGCGTAAGCATCGATGGGCGTCTCCCGGGCCCCATCGAGGTCCGCGCGCAAGTGGTCGAACGCCGCCTGGAAATCGCGCGCCCATCCGGACACTTCGTTCACATGCAGGCGCGGCGCGCCATCGACGCCGTCGTGCAGGCCGTCGAGCTTGTGTGCGATTTCGTGCACGACTACGTCGTAGCCGGGCCGCGGCGTGTCGACGCTCGCGCGCACGTCGGCCCACGACAGGACCATCGGGCCGCGCCACCAGGACTCGCCGGAAGCATGCCCCTCCCATTCCGAAACGACGCCCGCGTGGCCGTCGTAGTCCTGCGCGGGCCTGCGAAACGGGCGCGGGTAGACGATCACCTCATGCCAGCCTTGCAGCCAGCCGTAATCAAGGTTCAACACCGGTCGACAGCACAGCATCGCGATCAGTACGCGCTGGTCGTCATCGAGCTCCATGCCGCCGGCGGCGCTGATCGCCTTGTCTGCCAGGAATCGTTCAGTGAATTCGCGCAGCCGCACCTTCGTCGCGGCATTCAAGGTGCTCGTCCACGCCGGGCGACGTAGTGCACGCTGCCACCTGTGCTCGGGCAAGGGCAGGCGAGTGGATGCGCCGATCAGGCGCTGCAACCAGAGGGTCAGTCCCATTGAAGACAATGTGTGGGCGCGCCGACGCCAGCGCAAGCGCTTTTCAAGGGCTGGAAAGAAACGACCCGGTTTCCCGGGCCGTTTTTCATCGCAGGTTGTCGCGAAACTCAGATCGCGTAGTACATCGCGTATTCCAGCGGATGCGTCGCCGCGCGGAACTTGGTCACTTCGCCCATCTTCAGCGCGATGTAGCTGTCGATGAAATCATCCGAGAACACGCCGCCGGCTTTCAGGAACTCGCGGTCGCCGTCCAGTGCGTCGAGCGCCTGGTCCAGCGAATGGCAGACGGTCGGGATGTTCTTCTCTTCTTCCGGCGGCAGGTCGTACAGGTCCTTGTCGCTCGGCGCGCCCGGGTCGATCTGGTTCTTGATGCCGTCCAGGCCGGCCATCATCAGCGCCGAAAAGATCAGGTAGCCGGAGTTCATCGGATCCGGGAAACGGATCTCGATGCGGCGGCCTTTTGGATTTGCGACATACGGAATGCGGCACGAGGCGGAACGGTTGCGGGCCGAATAGGCCAGCATCACCGGCGCTTCGAAGCCCGGCACCAGGCGCTTGTAGCTGTTGGTGGTGGAGTTGGCGAAGGCGTTGATGGCGCGCGCGTGCTTGAAGATGCCGCCGATGTACCAGAGCGCGATCTGCGACAGGCCGCCGTAGCCGTCACCGCTGAACAGGTTGACGCCGCCCTTGGCCAGCGACTGGTGCACGTGCATGCCGCTGCCGTTGTCGCCGACCAGCGGCTTGGGCATGAAGGTGGCGGTCTTGCCGTTGCGATGCGCCACGTTCTTGATGATGTACTTCATCATCAGCAGCTCGTCGGACTTCTGCACCAGCGTGTTGAACTTGGTGCCGATCTCGCACTGGCCCGCATTCGCCACTTCATGGTGGTGCACTTCCACTTCCTGGCCGGCGGCCATCAGTTCCTTGCACATCTCGGCGCGGATATCGTGCAGCGAATCGACCGGCGCGACGGGGAAGTAACCACCCTTCAGGCCCGGGCGATAGCCGGTGTTGCCGCCTTCGTACTTCTTCTTCGAATTCCAGTGTGCTTCCTCGGAATCGATCTCGAAGAAGGTATTGCCCATTTCATTGGCGTAGCGGACCGAATCGAAGATGAAGAATTCCGGCTCCGGGCCGAAGAAGGCCTGGTCGGCGATGCCGGTGGCTTTCAGGTAGGCCTCGGCGCGCTTGGCGACGCCGCGCGGATCGCGCGAATAAGCCTGCATGGTGGCCGGGTCGAGGATGTCGCAGACCAGGATGAGGGTCGGGTCGGCGGTGAACGGATCGAGCACCGCGGTGTTCACGTCGGGCAGCAGGATCATGTCGGACTCGTTGATGCCCTTCCAGCCACTGATGGACGAGCCGTCGAACATCTTGCCGTCTTCGAACAACGCAGGCTCGATGATGCTGACCGGAAAGGTCACGTGGTGCTGGACGCCGCGGACGTCGGCGAAACGCAGGTCGACGAATTCGATCGCGTTGTCTTTGACCAGCTTGGTGACGTGTTCGTAGGACATGGGGCAGCTCCGTCAGGATGGGGGACACCCAACTGATAGCAATCGTCGTGCCAACTCTCGCAATTTCCATGTCATTGATTAAGCGACGATTTATTTGGTCAGAACAAGCGAGATTGCACTGTTTTGGTGCAGCCAGGGACCCCATGCACCACTCTGGCGCTGACGTGAAGCCCTTGTGCACGTTGCCGGAATGGCGCCAAAAAGGCATAAGGGAGATCAGTCGCAGAAAGCTTCTCCAGGGCATGCCAAACGAAACAAAACCGGGCCCCATCGGCACCGCTGTCGATAGCAGCGTTTACTTCACCTTGTTCGAAGGCACCGGCGACAGCATCTTCCTGATGCGCGGGGAACAGTTCGTAAACTGCAACCCGGCCACCCTGCAGATGTTCGGTTGCACGCGCGAGCAGATCATCGGCCAGCCGCCGTATCGCTATTCGCCCGAGTTCCAGCCCGACGGCCAGCCCTCGCAAGACAAGGCGCTGGAAAAGATCGGCGCCGCGTTCGAAGGTCGGACGCAACATTTCGAATGGCTGCATTGCCGTTACGACGGAACCACCTTCGACGCGGAAGTCACCCTGAACGTCGTGGAGATCGCCGGCGAGCCGCACCTGCTGGCGACCGTGCGCGACACCAGCGAGCGCAAGCGCGCGGAAGCCGAACTGGCGCTGTCGCGGCGCACGCTGATGGAACGCAACGACAGCCTGCGCCGCATCAACAGCCTGTCCACCCGATTGCATGGCGCGCTCGAAATCGAAGAGATCCTCGCCATCACGCTCGAGGCCTTGCGCGGCCTGACGCCCACGCCGCAAGTCGTGATTTGCCTGCAGGAAATGGACGGCCGCGGCCTGCAGGTCGCAGCCAGCGAAGGCGCCGGCGAAGCCCTGCCGCTCGGCCCGGCAAGCCCGCTGGCGCAGGCGCTGCATGCGCTGGCGCTGGCCGAGCAGCGCATCTACGTCAGCGCCGATTTTGCATCGCTCGAGGACCGCAGCACTGCCAATGCCAATGCCGATGTCGACGCGAATGCCAACGCCAGCACCGCGCTTCCGGCAGCCGCACTGGTCGAGGCCGGCGTCCGTGCCGGCGTGGTCATCCCGCTGCTATATCGCGACGTGCCCCTGGGCAGCATCGGCCTGCTGTACGACGCGCCGCGCAGCTTCGGCGATATTGAACTCGAATCCTTCGTCGCCATCGGCAATACCGTTGCCTCCGCGCTGGCCAGTGCACGGCACGTGGACGGGCTGGAATACCTGGCGCACCACGACAGCTTGACCGGCTTGCCCAACCGCATGTTCCTGCACCGCGAGTTCGAACGCATGCTGGCCGCGCGCGGCGAGTCGAACACCGGCGGAGCGCTCTTGCTGCTCGACCTCGACCGCTTCAAGGAAATCAACGACACGCTCGGCCACCATGTCGGCGATTTGCTGCTGCAGCAGGTCGGCCCGCGCCTGCAGGAAGTATTGGCCGGCGAGACCGCGATGCTGTGCCGACTCGGTGGCGACGAGTTCGCCCTGCTGCTGCCCAATGCCGGCGACCCGGCCCTGGCGCGCGCCATCGCGCAACGCCTGCTGGACGCATTGCGTAGGCCCTTCCTGGTGGATTCGATGCAGTTGCTGGTTGACGCCAGCATCGGCATCGCCTTCCATCCGGGCGATGGCGAAGACAGCAACTCGTTGCTGCGCACCGCCGACGTCGCGATGTACGAAGCCAAGCGCAAGGGCGGCGGCGTCGCCATCTACGACCGGTCGCTCGACCAGAATTCACCCGAACGCCTGAGCATGATCGCCGACCTCAACGAAGGCATCCGGCTGCGCCAGCTATGCCTGCACTACCAGCCCAAGCTGGACCTCAAGCGCGGCCGGCAGGTCGGCTTCGAGGCGCTGGTGCGCTGGAACCATCCGCGCCTGGGCCTGCTGATGCCGGACAGTTTCCTGGCCCAGGCCGAGTTGAGCGAGACCATCCACCCGCTTACCGACCTGATCCTTGAAATGGCCGTCATCCAACTGCGCGCCTGGCGCGACGCCGGCCTGTCGAGCAGCATTTCGGTGAACCTGTCGGCGCGCAACCTGATGGACGACCGCTGCCTGCTGACCATCCGCCGCCTGCTGCAGCAGTACCGCATCGAAGCGGGCGCGCTGGAAGTGGAGATCACCGAAACCGCGTTGATGCACGAGCCCGAACTGGTCGCCGAGCGGCTCGACCGCATCGCCGCCCTGGGCGTCGGCATCTGCATCGATGATTACGGCACCGGCTATTCGTCGCTGGGCTACCTGCACCGCCTGCCCATCCATGCGCTGAAGATCGATCGCCTGTTCGTCACCGACATGCGCAACGGCGAACACGACGCCATCATCGTGCGCTCCACCATCGCCCTCGCGCACAGCCTGGGCCTGATCGTGGTGGCCGAGGGCGTGGAAGACGGCGAGACGCTGGAAATGCTGGTAGGCATGGGCTGCGACCAGGTACAGGGTTACCATTTGTCCATGCCCTTGCCGCCGGAGCAACTTGCGATGTTCGAGTCCACTGCATGACTGACCTGCTCGCCGCCCTCCTGCTCGGCATCATCGAGGGCGTCACCGAATTCCTGCCAATCTCGAGCACCGGGCATTTGCTGATCGCCGAGCGCTGGCTCGGACACCGCTCCGACCTGTTCAACATCGCCATCCAGGCCGGCGCCATCCTGGCCGTCGTGCTGATCTATCGCGAGCGCCTGTGGCAGCTGATCAGCCGATTCAGCCAGCCCGACAACCGCGATTACGTGCTGAAGCTGTCGGCATCGTTCGGCGTTACCGCCGTGCTCGGCGTCGCGGTGAAGGCCATGGGTTTCGAATTACCCGAAACCGTCGGCCCGATTGCCTGGACGCTGATCATCGGTGGCTTCGTGATGCTGGGCGCGGAGCACATCGCCTCGAAACGATCGGCCGAACATGGCGAGCGCAAGCTCATCACCTGGCCGGTCGCGATCCTTGTGGGCGTGGCGCAGGTGGTTGCCGGCGTGTTTCCCGGCACGTCGCGGTCGGCCGCCGCCATCTTCGCAGCGCTTTTGTTCGGCACCGGCAACCGGGGCGCAGCGACTGAATTCGCCTTCCTGGTCGGCATCCCGACCATGTTCGCCGCCACCGCCTACGAACTGGTGGACGTCGTGCGCAGTGGCGAGGCCGTTCACGAGAACTGGACCGCGCTGGGCGTCGCGTTCGTCACGTCCGCGATCACGGCGTTTGTCGTGGTGAAGTGGTTGCTGACCTACATCCAGACGCACCGCTTCACGGTGTTCTCGATCTACCGGATCGTGCTGGGCGCGGGCTTGTTGCTGTTCCTGCCGGCCGGATTCTGATTCTGCGGCTAGATCGCCGCTTCCAGTCGCGCCGACACCCAGCGCTCGGCAAAACCGCGTAGCCCGGGTCCCTCGATGAAGCCGCAATGGCCGCCGTGCTCGGCAATTTCCAAGGTCGAGTGCGCAGGCAGCTGCAGCGCCTTCAAAGTGTCCACCGGAATGATCGGGTCGTCCGCCGCAGCCAGCACGCTGACCGGAATGGCCAGGCCCGACAACCGGCCGCCGGCCACTGCATAACCGCTGAAATATTCTTCCACGTCGCCCATCTGCGTGTGCCGCTCGACCAGCCAGCGGGTCAGGCCGCGCATGTCGCGTGACAGCACCGCATCGTCGAAATCGTGCTGGTCGGGAAACAGCAGGCGCTTCTTGCGTAGCGAACTGCGCCATTTCTTCATGAAGTACCAGTGGTACAGGCCGTTGCCCGTTTCCAGCGCGTGCATCACCGCCGATGGATCGACCGCCGGGCATACGGCCGCCGCATGCAGCAAGGGGATACCCGCGTCCGGCGCCGCCAGCGCCAGGCGCAGGATGAAATTTCCGCCGAGGGAATAGCCCGCACCGAGGAAGGCCCGGGTCGGGAATTTTTCCGACACCCATTTCGCCGCGTGGACCACTTCAGCCAGCCGGCAGGAATGGAACAAGCCTTCGTTGAGGTGATGGGTGTCGCCGTGGTCGCGGAAATTCAGCCGGAACACATCGAACCCGGACCCGAGCAGGTGCGCCGCGGTATGCCGCATGTAACCGGAGTCGGCGCTGCCTTCCCAGCCATGCAGCAACAGCACCAGGCCCTTGGGCTCGCGCCAGGGCACCGCGCTGTGCAATCCGAACAGGCGCACGCCGTCACCGGCATCCACGATGTGTTCAGTGGTCACCGCGCCGGTGCGCGCCAATGCGCGCAGCCCACCCGCGCGACGCATCGGCATCGAGCTCAGCGCAGACTGCAGGTGCGGGTTGCGCAGCCAGCGCGGCGCGGAATAGCTGCGGTGCGGCGTCATTGCGACATCGCGGCAATGATCCGGTCGCGTGAAATTTCAGCCATGCGCCGGCGGCCATCGGCATCCACCGACACCGGTTCCAGGAAATGCACTTCCACGCGTCGCGCCGGCTCACCCAGCAGGCGCCAGAAATTCTGCATGAAATTCTCGCGCGGCTTGAAGGCCACCGTCGTCTGCGCGCAACCACCCACGCCGTACTTCAGCGCAACCGGCTGCGACGGCACGCCCGCCAACACCGCCGGCTGGAAGATGCGCGCATGGAACACGCCCACGCTTTGGCCATTGTTGGTGCGGCCCTCGGGAAACACGCCGATGGCGCGACCCTTCTGCAGGCGCTCGAGCATCTGGTGCATCACGCCATGCAGCGACTCGTTGTCGCCGCGATGATGGAAGATGGTGCCGCCCCGACTCGCCAGCCAGCCAACGATCGGCCAGCGCGCGATTTCGGCCTTCGCGACGAAGCCGACCACGCGCTGGCTGTGCAGCAAGGTGATGTCGATCCAACTGACGTGGTTGGCCACGAACAAGGCCGCGCCCGGCAGCGGCGTGCCGAAGCGCTGCACGCGCATGCCGAACACCCGCACCATCAACACCGACCACGCACGAATGGTGCGCGAATCCAGGCCCTCGCCGCCGGGCCGAATGCGCCGGCTGATCGGGTTGATCATCAACATGACGATCGCCAGGCCCACGGTCACGTGCAACACCAGCAGCGGCAAACGCCACAAATACCGCAGCGGACGACGCCAGTCAGGATTTTGCGCAGCGGTTTCAGCAGGCACGGACATGCCGCGATTGTGCACGAAGCCCACTAGAGCCTGCACACGATCTCCACCATCCGTTGAATCTCGGCGCGGCCACTTGACGGCGCCGGGGGACGGGTCCGCCCTGGTCGACTCGGCGTAGCCGCTCCTGCGGACTCAGAGTCGACCGGTTGGCCATCCATGGCCAACCTCCTGTCCGAACCCGCCCCCCGTCACCGCCAAGCGGCCGTCCGAAACCAACGAGGGTTCACCAAGGGAAAGAGCAGGATCGGTCAAGCATTGGAGTCGAGAGATTTCGAATGCGTCGTACGTGCACCCGACGCCATGAATGCACATCCAGCTTGAAGACGCGTCTGCCCGATTCACTTCGGAGCGGATGCGCGTTGCGGTTGAGGTTCAACAACACGCGATGGTGTCTGACGAACGCTTGGCGGTGACGGGGGATGGGTTCGCACAGGAGGCGGGCCATGGATGGCCCGCCGGTCGACCCTGAGTCCGCATGGAGCGGCTACGCCGGGGCGACCAGGGCGAACCCGTCCCCCGGCGCCGTCAAGCGTTCGCGCCAGATCAGGAGCCGCGGACGGCCATGGTCAGCCGCGACGCGCAGACCAGGCGGCCTTGTTCGTCCTCGATGCGGATGTCCCACAGTTGCGTGCTGCGGCCGACGTGCAGTGGGCGGGCGGTGCCCGTGACGATGCCGGAGGTGGCGGCGCGCACGTGGTTGCAGCTGAGTTCCAGGCCGACCGCCTGCTGCTTGAAGGGGTCTTCCATGCACAGGTTGCCGGCGATGCTCGCCAGAGTCTCGGCAAGAAGCGCGGACGAGCCACCGTGCAGCAATCCGTAGGGCTGCAGGGTGCGCTTGTCCACGGGCATGGTGCCGCGGACGAAATCCTCGCCCAGTTCGGTCACCACGATGCCAAGGTGCTCGATCGAGCAGCCCTGGTTGGATTGGTTGATCTCGTCCAGCGAGGGACGGCGGCGGAACGGTCCGGCCATGTTCGGCTGGCTTAGCGGACGCGCAGCAGGCCCGGGCGCCAGGCCGACGTGTAGCCTTCGCGGGCATAACCGGAGCTGTTGCCATAGCCGGTGCCGGCATCGCGCGAGCGCTGGCGGTGCATGCGGTCCTGCAGTTCGTCACGACGCGAACCCAGCCAGTCGGCACGGCCGACGGACGCGGGATCCATGCCGCGGCGATCGGCTTCGCCCTGGCGGTAGTCGCAGAATTCTTCGTACGCGTCGATCTCGTGCTTGAGTTCGCGCACGCACAATTCGATGGCGATGGCATCGTCGAAATAACCGAGCACCGGCACGCTGTCGGGAATGATGTCCTGCGGGTCGGCGAAATAAACCAGGGCCGACAGCACGCGCTGGCGATCTTCCGCCGGCAATGCCCAGCCTTCGTCGCGGACCATGGCGATCAATGCATCGAGCTTGTCCAGGCGCTGGAAGATGAAGTCCGGCAATTCCATGTCGCCAGCGCCCTTCAACAACGCGCCTGCTGCCTCCATGATTTCTTCCGAGGTCTTGTCGCCGGCGGTGTCCGCGGCGGCCTTGATGGCCTTGGTGAAGTGTTCCAGGTCGCGGTCGGACAGTTCGAAGCTGATGGCGAGGGGCATGGGATTGATCCAGCGGGGTTAGCTAAAGGATGAAGCCTAGGCTGCGGGGCTTTCCCAGTCAACGCCGAAGCGCGGGCGGCGGCTAGAGGATCGGGATGAAGCCGGCCCCGAACACCGTCAGTACGCGGGTATAGATCGACTTCAGGGTCAGGTTCACTTCCGGGAAGTCGCCGACCGCCTCGTAGCAATCATGGAAGCCGGGCGCCCCGGGCGGCAGGGGCTGGCAGCCGGGCTTGAGCTCGTAGCTGGTGGCGTATGGAAACGGCCAGACATCGAAAATCGGCAGCTTCTCCGACAGCTTGCCCAGGTTGTAATTGAGTTGCGACAGCGCCGGCAGGGTTTCACGCGGGGCGATGGTCCAGGAATTGCCCGGCTTGATGTCGCGCCGGATGCTGTCCGCCAGTGCGGTGGCGAAGGCCGGGTCGTGCACCATCACCAGGCTTTCGGTATTGAAGTCATTCGACCGCGGGTCGAAGTTGTGGCTGCCGACGATGCCGATGCGCTCGTCCACGACCATGGATTTGGAATGCAGGCCGATGCGCACGCCGGCCCGCTTCAGCGGCACCGGCCGACGGCTGGAGCCCGAGCCCAGCCAGCGTTCGTCCGATTCGTCGGCGGCGGCCAGCGCCTCGGCGGCGCCTGGAACCGCCGTCAGGTTGATGGGCATGTCGGCCGGAAAGGGCTTGTACTCATGGATCTGGAAGCCCAACTCGCGCAGGTACAGCCGCTTGTACTTGTGCGACATCGCATAGACGGGAAAGGCATCCGTCGCAGCGAGCGAATTGGTGGAGACGATGACCGACAGCGGCGGATTGCGCTTGTGCAGGCGCCGGAACAATTGCCGCGCGGGCCGCGACATCACCAGGTAGGGCGTCTGCAACAGCAACTGCTTCTCGCTGCTGGCCAACGCGCTCAACAGGGCTTCCGACGCATCCACGCGACTCTTCGGGCCCTCGTCGTGCTTGCCGGGCAGGTCACCGAAGAAATCGATCCTGCCGACCTGGTACAGGAAGGGCGACAAGTGCGCGAACACCGCGCCGCCATCGCCGGCATCCGAGGCCATCTTCTGCACGCGCTCCGAGCGCGGCGGTGGTGGATTGTCGGGCGGGCCCTTGTTCGCGATCAGCACACGGGCCACATCGCCAAGGTCCGAGGGCGGCAAGGCGCGGCGGTCGTTCCAGAACGCATCGAAATTGCGCTTCATCGCCTGGGTGACCGGACCGGCGATCAGCAGGTCGCGGTCGCGGTAGTTGTATTCGTCATTCCAGTCGAAATATTCGTCCTGCACGTTGCGGCCGCCGATCACCGCGACGCGATCGTCGATGATCATCACCTTGTTGTGCATGCGCTGGTTGAGGTCGCGGAAACGGAAGATGATCGCGCCCGCGAATTCCAGCGGACTGACCTTGGCCTGGTCGAACACCGGGTTATAGACGCGAAGCTCGAAGTTGCGATGGAAACCGGCCAGGCGCGCCTGCAATTCCGGATCGGCCAGGCCACCGAGCTGGTCCATCAACAGCCGCACCTTCACGCCGCGCTTGGCGGCGGCGCGCAGTTCGTCCAGCACCACGCGGCCGGCATCGTCGCGCTCGAAGTGGAAGGTTTGCAGGTCGATGCTGTGGCGCGCGGCGCGGATCAGGTGCACGCGGGCCAGCAGGGCGTTGTGGCCTTCGTCCAGGATCAGCGCGCCGTGCCGCGGCGCCTCGGGCGTGGACGCTGCGTAGGCCTGGTCGCCCAAGGCCAGCAAGGGCGAGTCGACGGCGCATTCGGTGGTGCAGCCTACCTCGGTGCTCCGCGCATTTTCGGCGTAGTCGCCTGCCTGCACGCGCTCGTTGCGGGACACGTGCGAGCAGGCGCCCAGCAACAGAAGCGTGCCGGCCAGGGCGAGGCGCAAGCCGCGATTCATGGCGTGGGCTTTTCCGCGCGCAGGCGTACCGTGAACCTGAAGTCCACCTCGTCCTTCACCATGGATCGGTAGGCAGTCATTCCAAACGCATGGCGGCTGACGGTTCCCTGGACGTTGATATCGCAGTCGCGACCGGGCTGGTCGCAATCCGAAGGTAGCAGTTGGAAACTGACTGGCTGCGTAAGACCGCGCAAGGTCAGCTTGCCGGCCAGGGTCCCGCCTTCATGCAATACCGCATCGCTGAAGAGTTCCGACTCGAAACGGATGGTGGGATAGCGGTTCAATGCCAGGAAGGCGTCCGACCGGGTAACCCGCTCCATCCAGCGCGGCCCGTCCACGCGCACGTTGCGGCCATCCACCTGCACGACGGCGGTCCAGCCCGCTTCCTTTGATCCGGCGAACTTGCCGCTGACTCGCGTCAGGTGGCCCTGGGTCGGTTTACGCATGCGCAAGGTGACGGCGAAGGACGCGCTGGACTGCGGGCCGTCGATGGCCAGCGTTTTCACTGCCGGCGGGGTTTGTGCCTGGGCGGCCATGGTCGCCAGCGCGGCAAACAGGAACAGCGACGCGCGGGGCGCGCGGCTCATCCCGTCATGGCCACCAGAACGCCGCGAGCTTGGCGGCGCCCGGCTCGAGTTGTGCATCCACAGGCAGGCTCAGCACCGCGACGCCGCCGGCCGGCATGCCGCGGAAGTCTCCGGACTGGCCCGAGGCGAGCAACGCGGCCATCTGTTCCAGGCCCGGGTTGTGCCCGATCAGCAATACACGTGCGTGCTCGCGATGTTCGTCGGCCACCTGCATCAGCGTGCCAGGCGTGGCCTCGTAGATTCGTTCGTCCTGCAGCTGCTCGACATATCCCATCGCCTGCAGCACTTGTTCCAGGGTTTCCCGCGCGCGCCGCGCCGGCGAGCAGATGACCCGGTCGGGAAGGTAGCCGTGGTCCTTCAGCCAGCGTCCGGCGGCTTCGGCTTCAGCCAGCCCCTGGCGCGACAGGGCTCGATCGCGATCGTCCTGGCCCGCAGCGGCGGACTCGGCATGGGCATGGCGCAGCAGGATCAGTTCGCGCATCAGACAGTCTTCCTTAACCATTTGAGGATGGGCGCCCAGTCTTCCTGGTGGCCGCGGATTTGTTCGGAGTGGTAATCGAAGACGCTCTTGCCCAGGGCCACCATCAATACGTACGCCTGGGTGTCACGCAACTCGCCGACCACCGGGTAGGGCCAGGACTTGAGCTGGCTGACCGCCTGTTGCGAAGCGCTGGTCCAGGGCTTTAGCCGGTTGCCGACCAGGCCGACCGGCAATTTGCCCTTCTTCACACGCGGATTGAGGGCGAGTGAGTTGAGGAAGGGCACGGTCGCTTCGAGGTCGATCATGGACGGGTTGACCGGCACGATCACCGCGTCGGCCCGGGCCAGGTAGGCCTCCAGGTCGTCGCCCATCGCACCCGCCGCGCCGTCTATCACCATGCGTTCGATATCGCTGGGGACGGCTTTTTCCCAATTGCGCCTGGTGCCGTCGATCGGCAGTACCGCCGTCTGGGATGCCGCGCGCTTTTCGCACCAGTGGGTGGACGACTTCTGCCGGTCGGCATCGACCAGCACCGTGCGCTTGCCGTCCAGCGCGAAGTAGGCGGCCAGGTTGGTGGCCAGGGTGGACTTGCCGGCGCCGCCTTTCGAGCTGGCGACCAGTACCGTGCGCATGGGCATCTCCTAGCGAGGGGCTTCAGTCCACTTTACATGAAAGAGCAGAAACTCTAACTCGCTGTGTGACCTTGGCATTGAAGCGTTCGCCAACCCGGCCATCACGGTCGCGGGCGAGCGCGCCCCCAAGCTCCGGAGGGTCCATGGACAGCGCAGTGCCGAAGGGCCTCTATGCCCCCGGCTTCGAACGCGACAGTTGTGGTTTCGGATTGATCGCCGACCTCGACGATCGCCCCGACCGCGGGCTGGTGGAAGCCGCGCTGACTGCCCTGTCCCGCCTGGCGCATCGGGGCGCGGTGGGCGCGGATGGCCGAAGCGGTGATGGCTGCGGCCTGCTGATCCGACGCCCCGCGGCGTTCCTTGCCGCGATTGCGGCCGAGGCCGGCATCCGGCCGCGCCCGAATTTCGCGGTCGGCATGGTGTTCCTGCCCGACGACGAGCGCGATGCCGCCTTTGCCCGCGCGATCCTGACCAGTGCGCTGGCCAGCCAGCGCCTCGAAGTCGCCGGCTGGCGGATCGTGCCGGTCGATCGCGAGGCCTGCGGCCCGATCGCGCTGGCCGGCATGCCGCGCATCGAGCAGGTGTTCGTGGATGCGCCCGAGGCACTGTCCGCGTCCGACTTCGAACGCTCGATGTTCCTGGCCCGTCGTTCCGCCGAAAAATCGCTGGCCAGCCTTCCCGGTTTTTATGTCGTCAGCCTTTCCACCGCGACGCTCGGCTACAAGGCCATGGTGTTGCCCGACGCGCTGGCAGCGGTGTATCCCGACCTGGCGCGCGCTGACCTCGCATCATCGGTCGTGGTTTTCCACCAGCGCTTTTCCACCAACACCGCACCGGCGTGGAAATTGGCGCAACCGTTCCGCCTGCTGGCGCACAACGGCGAGATCAACACCATCGAAGGCAACCGGCACTGGTCACTGGCGCGCGGCGCGCGCTGGTCCACGCCGCGCCTGGACTTCAGCCAGTTGCAGCCGCTGGTGTCGCTGGACGGTTCCGATTCGCAGAGCCTCGACAACATGCTCGAAGCGCTGCTGGTCGGCGGCATGGACTTGCTGCAGGCAATGCGCATCCTGATTCCACCGGCCACTTCGTCGCTGGAATACAAGGATCCGGATCTTGCCGCCTTCTATGAATATTTCGGCCTGTCGCTCGACCCGTGGGACGGCCCGGCCGGCATCGTGCTGTGCGATTCGCGCTATGCCGCGTGCACGCTCGACCGCAACGGCCTGCGCCCCGCGCGCTGGACGCTGACCGATACCCGCCGGCTGATCGTCGCGTCCGAAACCGGTGTGTTCGATTGCGCGCCGGAAAACATCATCGCCAAGGGCAAGCTGGGCCCGGGTGAAATGCTGGCCGTGGATTTGCTGGAAGGCCGCCTGCTGGCCAGCGAAGACATCGACGCCATCAATCGCGAGCGCGCGCCGTTCAAGCGCTGGTTGAAGCAGGGCGTCACCTACCTCACCGCCGACCTGATCGATCCGTCGCTGGCAGCGGAACCCTTCGATGCAGCCACGCTGCGCCGCTTCCAGAAGTTGTTCCAGCTGACCCGCGAAGAACGCGAAAGCGTATTACGCGTGCTGGCCGAAACCGAGCAGGAAGCGACCGGATCGATGGGCGACGACACGCCGTTTGCGGTGTTGTCGCACCACGTGCGGCCGCTGTACGACTATTTCCGCCAGGCCTTTGCGCAGGTCACCAATCCGCCCATCGACCCGCTGCGCGAGCAGGTGGTGATGTCGCTGGTCACGCAAATCGGCCGCGAAGGCAATGTCTTCGAACTGACCCCGTCCAACGCACGGCAGGTGATGCTCAATTCACCGGTGATGTCCCAGCGAAAGTTGCGCCAGTTGCTGTCGCTGCCGGATTTCGCCAAGGCCAATGTTCGCCTTGACCTATTCCTTGCCCACGGAGAATCCCTGCAGGCAGGCCTGCAGCGCTTGTGCGCCGAAGCCGAAGCCGCCGTTCGCGCCGGCAATATCCTGTTGCTGCTATCGGATCGTTACCCCGAGCCCGGCTGCCTTCCCATCCACGCGCTGCTCGCCACCGGCGCCATCCACCACCATATGGTCAACATCGGCCTGCGTTGCGACTGCAACCTGCTGATAGAAACCGGCACCGCGCGCGACGCGCACCAGATCGCCTGCCTGATCGGCGTCGGCGCCACGGCCATCTACCCCTATCTCGCCTACCAGACCCTGTCGGCATTGGGTCGCGGCGGCGCGCTGGAGGGCAAGCGTGGCAACGAAGCGATGGAACTCGGCCGCAGCTACCGACGCGGCCTGAAGAAGGGCCTGCTGAAGATCCTGTCGAAGATGGGCATCAGCACCATCGGCAGCTATCGCGGCGCGCAATTGTTCGAGATCGTCGGCCTGTCCGACGAGGTCGTGTCGCTGTGCTTCCCCGGCATCCCGAGCCGCATCCAGGGGGCGACCTTCGCCGACCTGCAGGAGGACGCGCGGCAACTGGCGCAACGCGCCTGGCTGGACGCGGAAGGCATCGAGCCCGGCGGCCGCCTGAAGTACGTGCACGGCGGCGAATACCATATGTACAACCCGGACGTGATCGCCAGCCTGCAGCGCTCGGTGCGCAGCGGCGACGCCGCCGACTACCAGGTGTATGCCGACCACGTGGACGGACGCCCGGCATCCACGCTGCGCGACCTGCTGCGACTGCGACCCGACTTCATTCCAATCCCGCTGGCGCAGGTGCAGCCGGCCTCGGAAATCCTGTCGCGATTCGATTCGGCCGGCATGTCGCTGGGCGCGCTGTCGCCCGAAGCGCATGAAGCACTCGCCATCGCCATGAACTCACTTGGCGCGCGTTCCAATTCCGGCGAAGGTGGCGAAGATCCGGCGCGGCACAACACCGACAAGTCTTCCAAGATCAAGCAGGTCGCATCCGGACGTTTCGGCGTCACGCCCGAATACCTGGTGCACGCCGAAGTGCTGCAGATCAAGATCGCGCAAGGCGCCAAGCCTGGCGAGGGCGGCCAGTTACCCGGCCACAAAGTGAATGAACTGATCGCGCGCCTGCGTTATGCCAAGCCCGGCATCGGCCTGATCTCGCCGCCGCCGCACCACGACATCTATTCGATCGAAGACCTGGCACAACTGATCTACGACCTGAAGGAAGTGAATCCTTCCGCGCTGGTGTCGGTGAAGCTGGTCTCGCATGCCGGCATCGGCACCATCGCCGCCGGCGTGGTGAAGGCATACGCCGATTTGATCACCGTGTCCGGTTACGACGGCGGCACCGGCGCCTCGCCGGTTTCGTCCATCCATCACGCCGGCACGCCCTGGGAACTTGGCCTGTCCGAGATCCAGGAAACCCTGCGCCGCAACAACCTGCGCCATCGCGTCCGGGTGCAGGTGGATGGCGGGTTGAAGACGGGTCTCGACGTCATCAAGGGCGCGATACTGGGTGCGGAAAGTTTTGGGTTCGGTACGGCGCCGATGGTGGCGCTCGGTTGCAAGTACTTGCGTATTTGCCACTTGAACAATTGTGCGACCGGTGTGGCGACGCAGGATGCACGGCTGCGGAAGGACCATTTCACCGGCTTGCCGGACATGGCGGCGAATTTTTTCAAGTTCGTGGCGGAAGACGTTCGGCAGTGGTTGGCGAAGTTGGGCGTTAGCCGGCTTCAGGACTTGATTGGACGCACCGACTTGCTCGAGTTGGCCGACGGCCAGAACGAACGACAGCGAGGGCTCGACCTGCGTCCGATCCTGGCCGCCAGCGGCCTGCGCAGTGACGCCGCGCAATACTGCACCGAAGCACGCAACAAACCGCGCGACCCCGGCACCCTGGCCGCCCGCATGCTCGACGACATGCGCGATGCCATCGCCAACGCGACCGGCGGCGACTTCAGCTACGACATCCGCAACAGCGACCGCAGCATCGGCGCGCGCCTGTCCGGCGAAATCGCCCGCGCCCACGGCAACCTCGGCATGTCGGATGCGCCCATCACCGCGCGCTTCACGGGCTTTGCAGGACAGAGTTTCGGCGCCTGGAATGCCGGCGGACTGAACCTGCACCTGACCGGCGATGCCAACGACTACGTCGGCAAGGGCATGGCCGGCGGCCGCATCGTGCTGCAGCCGCCCGCCAGTGCGCGCTACATCGCCTGCGAGACGCCGATCATGGGCAACACCTGCCTGTATGGCGCCACCGGCGGCGAACTGTATGCCGCGGGCCGCGCCGGCGAGCGATTTGCGGTGCGCAATTCCGGTGCGACCGCCGTGATTGAAGGCTGCGGCGACCACGGTTGCGAATACATGACCGGCGGCATCGTGGTGGTGCTCGGTCGCACCGGCCTGAACTTCGGCGCCGGCCTGACCGGCGGCATCGCCTACGTGCTCGACCTCGACCGCGATTTCGTCGATCGCTACAACCACGAACTGATCGATGTCCTGCGCATCACGCCCGAGGGCATGGAAAACCATCGCCAGCATGTGCGCGATTTGATTCGCACCCATGTCGAACACACCGGCAGCGTGCACGGGCAGCGCCTGCTGGAGGATTTCCGCGACGTGGCCGGCCGCTTCTGGCTGGTGAAACCGAAAGCCGCCAGCCTCGAATCGCTGGTTGACGCTTTGCGTCGCGCCGCATGAAGGTCAAGCCCTTCCAGTTCGTCGATGTGCCGCGCCGCATGCCGCGCGAGCTCGACGTGTCCGTGCGCATCCTGGGCTGGAAGGAAATCTATGGCCAGTTCGACGCGCCGCAGGCGGTCGAACAATCGGCGCGCTGCCTCGATTGCGGTAACCCCTATTGCGAGTGGAAGTGCCCGGTGCACAACTACATCCCGAACTGGCTGGCGCTATTGCGCGAGGGCCGCTTGTTCGAGGCCGCCGAACTCGCGCATGAAACCAACCCCTTGCCGGAGATCTGCGGCCGCGTCTGCCCGCAGGATCGCCTGTGCGAAGGCGCCTGTACGCTGGAGACCGGTTTTGAATCGGTGACGATTGGCTCCATCGAGAAATACATCGTCGATACGGCGTTTGCACAAGGCTGGCGCCCGGATCTTTCGCAAGTGCGCGCCACCGGCAAGCGGGTGGCGATCATTGGCGCGGGACCTGCGGGACTTGCCTGCGCCGACCGCCTGGCGCGCGCCGGCATCGAGGCCCATGTCTACGACCGCCACGAGCAGATCGGCGGCCTGCTCACCTTCGGCATCCCGCCCTTCAAGCTGGAGAAGGACGTGGTGGCGCTACGTCGCAGTGTGCTCGAGGCGATGGGCGTGCAGTTCCACCTGGGGGTCGAGATCGGCAGCGACATCTCGATCGAAATGCTCGAGGCCGAACACGACGCGATCTTCCTCGGCACCGGCGCCACGCAGGCCGTGCACGGCGACCTGCCCGGCCGCGAACTGCCCGGCGTGATGCAGGCCCTGCCCTTCCTGATCGCCAATGCGCGCCGCGTGCTGGGCAGCGCCAACCCAACCAATCCCGCCGATGCGCTACCCGAGCTCAAAGGCAAGCGCGTGCTGGTGCTGGGCGGCGGCGACACGGCGATGGATTGCGTGCGGTCTTCGATCAGGCTTGGCGCCGCCAGCGTCACCTGCGTCTATCGCCGCAGCGAAGCCGACATGCCCGGCTCGCGCCGCGAAGTGAAGAACGCGCGCGACGAAGGCGTGCAGTTCGTCTTCCATCGCCAGCCCTTGGCCCTGGAAGGCAAGAAGCGCGTCACCGGCGTGCGCGTGCAGGGCACCGGGCCGCTGGCCGGCACCGAAGCCTTCGTCGAAGGCGACGTGGTGCTGCTGGCGTTTGGGTTCCGCGCCAGCCCCGCGCCCTGGTTCGAGCCACTGGGCGTGGACCTGGAGGCCAATGGCCGGGTACGCCTGGCCGGGAAGACGTCCGCCACAGGCCAGGCCGCGCTTCCATATCAGACTTCGAATCCGAAAGTCTTCGCCGGCGGCGACAATGTGCGCGGCGCCGACCTCGTGGTGACCGCCGTGCACGACGGCCGGGACGCCGGACTCGCCATTGCCAGGTACCTGATGCCTTAAGCTGTAGGCATGAGCGAACTGCAAGACCTGTCGTCCCTGGTGCGATCCAACACCCCGTTGATCGTGATCGAAACCCCCGATGAAGCCCGCGTGGTGGACCTGTTCCGCCACGTACTGGCCAACGTCTGGCGCGCACTTTTTCGCTGGTCCATCACCGAAGGCATGCGCCGGGTGGACATGGACCGCGAGGACCCGGCCGAAACCGCGCCCGACATGACCACCACGCTGCTGGCCATCAAGGGCCACGACCAGCGCGGCATCTACCTGTTGCTCGATGTCGTCCCCTACCTCGGCTACGCCAGCACGCAACGCATGCTGCGCGAAATACTGGAGCGCCGCGGCAGCCTGGACCACACCATCGTGCTGGTCGGCAACAAGATCGAGCTGCCGCCGGAACTCGAAACCCTGGCCGTGCGCTTCGAGCTGCAGCTGCCCGACGAAAATGCGCTGCTGAAAATGGTGAAGGACGAGGCCGGCCTCTACCAGAAGGAAAACGGCGGCCGCCGCGTCGAGATCGACAAGGAAATATTGGCGGTGATCGTGCGCAACCTGCGCGGCCTGTCGCTGACCGAAGCGCGGCGCATCGCCCGACATCTGATTTTCGCCGACGGCGCCATCGGTCCGGCCGACCTGCCCGAATTGGCCAAGCTGAAATTCGAGCTGCTCAACAAAAGCGGCCACCTGCATTTTGAATACGACACCGCGCGGTTCTCCGACGTGGCCGGCCTTGATCGATTGAAGAAATGGCTCGGCCACCGGCGCGAAGTTTTTTCCAGCGGCGAGCTGCCGGTCGGGCTCGACCCGCCGAAGGGCATCCTGTTGCTGGGCGTGCAGGGTTGCGGCAAGAGCCTCGCCGCCAAGGCCGTGGCCGGCGCCTTCAACGTGCCGCTGGTGCGCCTGGACTTCGGCACCCTGTACAACAAGTTCCACGGCGAGACCGAGAAGAACCTGCGCGATGCGCTGGCCTCGGCCGAACAATTACAGCCCTGCGTGCTATGGATCGACGAGCTGGAAAAAGGCCTGTCCGCTTCCACCGGCAGCGAGGATGGCGGCGTCTCGCGCCGGGTGCTCGGTTACTTCCTGACCTGGATGGCCGAACGCAAGTCGCGCGTCTTTTTGGTCGCCACCGCCAACGCCGTGCATGAGCTTCCGCCGGAATTGCTGCGCAAGGGCCGCTTCGACGAAATCTTCTTCGTCGACCTGCCCGACGACAATGCCCGCGCCGACATCTTCCGCCTGCACCTGGAAAAGCGCCGCGTGGACTGGAGCGAGTTTTCCCTCACGACGCTATCGGAAGCCAGTGCCGGCTTTTCCGGCGCGGAGATCGAGCAGGCCATCGTCAGCGCGCTCTATGCCGCGCATGCCGACAAGCTCATCGTCGATGAAAAACGCTTGCTGGGCGAAATTCGCGGTACCCGTCCGCTGTCGGTGCTGATGGCCGAACAGGTCGAGTCGCTTCGCGAATGGGCGAAGTCGCGCACGGTGCCGGCCGACTGATTGAATTCGTAGCGGCCAGCGCCTTCCGCGCCAGCCGCCGACTCAGCGGCAGCGCAACTGCCTGCGCAGGTCTTCGGCCTTTAGGATCAACGTAATTCCCCGCTTCTGTGCCAACTCGCGCGCAGCGACGCGGGTTTCGGTCTGCGCGATGTATTGATCGAGGTTGCGGCAGGCATCGGCATCGGTGGCGGTGCTGCCAACCAGCGCCAGCACCGAGCGCAGCGTGTTGCTGCTGGCTGCCAACGAGACCGGACTGGTGATCGTGGCCTGGTCATCGGTCACGATGGTACCGGTCGCCACGCCATCGGCCAGGGTCGCCCCACTCACATTGGAAACCGTGACGGTAAAGGTTTCGTCGGGCTCGGCCACAGCATCGCCATTCACCTGCACCTCGAAGGCCTGTCGCGTGCGGCCGGCATCGAGCACCCGACCGACCTGCGCGCGCGCCACATAGTCGCCACCGGACGTTGCGCTGCCATTGCTGGTGCTTATGTCGAAGGACACGCCGGTGGACATCGGCGACGACAGGCTGATCACGAAGCGCGCCGTGACAAAACCGCTGGCGCCCTCGGTGACGCTGGCATCACTGATCGACAGCCCCGACAGGTCATCGTTGACGATGCTGCCCAGGGCCTGGCCGTCGGACACCATCGCGCCGCTGACGTTGAGCAGGTTCACGGTGAAGGTCTCGCGCGCTTCCACCGCGCCATCGCCATTGATGGTCACGTCGAAGGCCTTGCTGCTCTGCCCCGCGGCGATCACCTGCCCGGCCAGCGCCTGCGCCACATAATCGTCGCCCGCCGCGGCCGTGCCGTTGTCGGTCAGGATGTCGAACGAAACCGGCTGGATGATCGGCTGCGAGGATTGCACGGTGAAGCTCAGCGTCTTGCTGCCCGCCTGGCCCTCGGTCGTGCTCGCGTCGGCGACGGACAGCACCGGCGCGGGATTCACCGCGCCCGTGTAGTTGGTGAAGACGCCCTGGCCGTTGTTCGACCAGGCGTACTGGCCGTTGTACTGGCTGTTGGCATCGTCCATGAAGATGTCCAGCTTCCGGTCGCCGTTCACGTCCTGCACGCGGAGGAAATCGAACCAGCCCTGGCTGGTGTCCATGGTCATGCGCGCGCCGGTTTCATCCGTGAACTGGCGTGGCGCGCCCTGGCGCACGATCTGGATCGCGCGACCGGTATAGAACGGCGACTCGCCCGTACGCAGCACGACCAGGTCTCGGCCGCCATCGCCATCGATGTCCTCCACGGCGAAGTCCATCACGATGGCCTTGCCGGGCATTTCCGGAAGCACCGTCTTGCGCGACACGCTGAAGGCGCCGGAAGCGTCGCCCCAGTAGATGGTGTTCGGCGCACCCTCGAATTCATGGCCGCCCAACAGCACGTCGAGGTAACCGTCCTGGTCGATGTCCGCCATCTCGCCGGTGTAGAAATTCTTGTAAAGCACGTCCGAGGGCAGGCGGGATGTGTCCTTGCTGAAGGCGCCCACACCGTTGTTGACCAGGAAGAAGGCAGCTCCCTGCTGCACGACCAGGATGTCCACGCTGCCATTGCGATCGATGTCGCCGGAGGCGGCGGCGTGATGGAAGCCAAGGTGTGACTCCAGCGACGAGTCATAGCGAAGCGTGCCATCTCCGTTGGACAGGAACAGCTGCGGATATTCCCCGGGGAAGGGTGGCTGGTCGTATCCATGGCCGACGATGAAGACGTCGGGCCAGCCGTCGCCGTTGTAATCGCCGACCAGTGCCTTTCGCGCATGGATCAGGCCGGGCTGCGAGGTACTCAGGCGGGTGGCCGTGGCATCCACGAAACCACTACCGGTGTTCATCATGATCTTGACTGGCGTGCGCTCGTTCTGGCCGGTGCCCGAGGCGACCACCACGTCGATGCGGCCGTCCTTGTCGAGGTCTGCGTAGGCTGCGCCATGGGTGAACACGCCCGGGTAGTAGCGGTTGAACCACAGCGTGGACTTGCGCAGCGTGTACGAGCTGCCGGCATCGGCGTCATCGGCCTTCGTGGCCAGCTGCTGCGATTGCGCAGCGGATGAAAACATCGAGGCAAGCAAAGCCACCACCACGCCCACCCGGATGGGCGCTCCACTCAAACGGCTCATGCATTCCCCAATGGATTCGATAGCTTCGCCCCTATCCCAACGTGCGCCATGCAGGCTGTCAATAGCCCAGTTCAATCACATTCGCTCGAGCGGGCGTCTTCACATGCACAATGTCGGGATGATCCGTGACGTGTTTCCCGAATCGCCCGAATTCTATGTGCCGGTCATCGTGGCCCTGGTGCTGATGCGCGCCAGCCATCGGCTGGGCATGTGGCCGTACGCGATGCTCGCGTTGCCCGGCACTATCGCCCATGAGTTCGCGCACTACGCCACCGCGCTGGTACTCGGCGCATCGCCTTCGTTTCCGACCTTGCTGCCACAACGCACCGCGCACGGTTGGCGCTTGGGGTCGGTGACGTTTCGCGCCGGTTTCGTTCGCGCGCTGCCGATCGCGCTTGCGCCCATCGCCCTGTTGCCGCTCGCGATCTGGTGGATGGCCACCTTCATGGCGCCGGCCACCGGCTGGGTCCACTACCTGCACGCCTGGATCGTGGCCGCCCTGGTCTCGGCCAGCCTGCCGTCCTCGGCCGATTTCAAACTCGCCCTGCCCGCCCTGGCCGTCATCGCCGTCGTCGCGCTGGCTTATGCCTATCTGACATGAATCAAGGCGAAAAGGTCTTTAGACAGGCCTGATACGCAAATCCCATGCTGATGGGGGACGTGCGCAATGCAATGCTGGCGATGCTCGCGCCATGCAGCCTGCAACACCTCGCGTCTTATCATTTTGCTAACGAGCCATCAGGGACTCTGCAGTCATGAATCGCCGCTTTTCACTCGTCGTCGCGTCCTTGTTGCTGGCCTCCGGGTCGGCGACGTCGCGCGCCGCCGAGCTGCTGAATGTTTCCTACGATCCGACCCGCGAACTGTTCCAGGCGATCAACACGGAATTTTCCGCTGAATGGCGGGCGAAGACCGGCCAGGCGGTGCGCGTGAATACCTCGCACGGCGGCTCGGGCAAGCAGGCGCGCGCAGTCATCGACGGGCTTGATGCCGACGTCGTCACCCTGGCCCTGGCGGCCGACATCGATTCCATCGCCAGCAAGGCCGGCCTGCTGCCCGCCAACTGGCAGTCGCGCTTGCCAAGCAATAGCGCGCCGTATCGGTCCACCATCGTGTTGCTGGTGCGCAAGGGCAATCCGAAGAACATCCGCGACTGGAGCGACCTCGTGCGCGCGGACGTTGCCGTCGTCACGCCCAACCCGAAGACATCCGGCGGCGCGCGCTGGAACTACCTGGCGGCCTGGACCTTTGCCGCCAAACAATCCGGCGGCGACCTCGGCAAGACCAAGGACTTCATGGCGAAGCTGTACAAGAACGTGCCGGTGCTCGACACCGGCGCGCGCGGCTCCACCACCACCTTCGTCAACCGTGGCATCGGCGACGTGCTGGTGGCATGGGAGAACGAAGCGCACTTGGCCCGCGGCGAAGCGCAGGGCAAGGACCTGGAGATCGTGATTCCCAGCATCAGCATCCTGGCCGAGCCACCGGTCGCGTTGGTGGACAAGAATGTCGATCGCCACGGCACCCGCAAGGTCGCCGAGGCCTACCTGCAATTCCTCTACAGCGCGCGCGGACAACAGCTTGCAGCGCGCTACCACTTCCGCCCATCGCGCCCGGACCTCGTGCCCGCTGCCGAGCTCGCGCAATTCGCCACCCTCACCACCGTCACCATCGACGCGGCCTTCAAGGGTTGGAAGAATGCGCAGGCCGTGCACTTCGGCGACGGCGGATTGTTCGACCAGATCTACCAGCCCAGACGATGAGCCGCCTCCGATGACACTCGCCCTCGCCCGCCGCTGGCGACAGGCCGGACCCTTGCCGGGGTTCGGCCTGACGCTGGGCATCACCCTGGGCTGGCTGGGCCTGATCGTGCTGTTGCCGCTGCTCGCCTTGCTGATAAAGGCAGCAGGGCTCGGACCGCAGGGCTGGTGGGAGATCGCCAGCGACCCGCGCGTGCTCGCCGCGATGCGTTTGAGTTTCGGCACCGCACTGATTGCGGCGCTGATAGATACCGTCATCGGCCTGTTGATCGCCTGGGTGCTGGTGCGCTATCGCTTTCCCGGACGCGCCGCCCTGGATGCGCTGATCGATTTGCCGTTCGCCCTGCCGACCGCCGTCGCAGGCATCGCGCTGACCGCCATCTATGCGGGCAACGGCTGGATCGGCCAATACCTCGAACCGCTCGGCTTCAAGATCGCCTACGCACCCGCGGGCATCGTGATGGCGCTGCTGTTCATCGGCCTGCCCTTTACCGTGCGCACCGTGCAACCGGTGCTGGAAAATCTGCAGGCAGAACACGAGGAGGCTGCCGCATCGCTTGGCGCCAGCCGCTTCACCACCGCGCGCCGCGTCATCCTGCCGCAAATCCTGCCGGCCATGATCACCGGCTTCTCGCTGGCCTTCGCACGCGGTGTCGGTGAATACGGCTCGGTCATCTTCATCGCCGGCAACCTGCCTTACGTCTCCGAGATCGCGCCTTTGCTGGTCGTGATCAAGCTCGAGGAGTTCGACTACCACGGTGCCACGGTCATCGCCACGCTGATGCTGGCCGCATCGTTCGCGATTCTATTCCTGGTCAACAAACTGCAGCGCAAGGTGGCCCGTGGCCAGGCTGTCTGAGCGCAGCCCGCTGATGGAACCGGCCTGGTGGCGCTGGGCGTTGATCTCGTGCGCCACCTTGTTGATCATCGCCGTCGTCGTGCTGCCCTTGGCGATCGTGCTGGTCGAAGCGTTTGGCGCGGGCCTGCAGGCCTACATCGGCAACGTCACCGAAGCCGACACCGTGGCCGCGATGAAGCTCACCCTGCTGGTCGCGGCGCTGTGCGTGCCGGCCAACATCATCTTCGGCATCGCCGCCGCCTGGGCCATCACGAAATTTTCCTTCCCCGGCAAGAACCTGCTGCTGACGCTGATCGACCTGCCGTTCTCGGTGTCCCCGGTCGTGGCCGGCCTGGTGTTCGTGCTCTTGTTCGGCGCGCATGGCTGGTTCGGCTCGGAACTGCGCGAGCACGATATCAAGATCATATTCGCCACGCCCGGCATCGTGCTGGCGACCATCTTCGTCACCTTTCCCTTCGTCGCGCGCGAGCTGATCCCGCTGATGCAACAACAAGGCGCCGACCAGGAAGAGGCCGCGGCATCGCTGGGCGCCAGCGGCTGGCAGATCTTCTGGAAGGTGACCTTTCCCAACATGCGCTGGGCGCTGCTGTACGGCGTGCTGCTGTGCAATGCCCGCGCCATGGGCGAGTTTGGCGCGGTGTCGGTGGTGTCGGGCCATATCCGCGGCCTGACAAACACGCTGCCGCTGCAGGTTGAAATCTTGCACAACGAATTCAACAGCGCGGCCGCCTTCGGCGTGGCCTCGCTGCTCACTTTGCTGGCCCTGATGACACTGGGCCTGAAATGGTGGCTGGAGCGACGCCATGGCGAAGGCCTGGCGCGCACGGTCCGCGGTCACTGAAGGGACGCACGTGGAAATCCTGGTAGAAGGCATCAGTAAACAATTCGACGGCGTCGCGGCCTTGACGCCGATCGACCTGGCGATTCCGTCAGGGCAGTTGGTTGCCTTGCTCGGTCCGTCGGGTTCGGGCAAGACCACGCTGCTGCGCCTGATTGCCGGTCTGTTGCCCGTGGATGCCGGCCGCATCGTGTTCGGCGGCAAGGACGCGACGCGCCTGAGCTTGCGCGAGCGGCAAGTGGGTTTCGTGTTCCAGCATTACGCCTTGTTTCCGCACATGAGCGTGTTCGAGAACGTCGCTTTCGGCCTGCGCTCGCGCCCACGCGCCAAGCGGCCGAAGGAAGCCGAACTGGTGACTCGCGTGGACACGCTGCTGAAGCTGGTGCAGATGACCGACTTCCGCGACCGCCTGCCGGGGCAACTTTCCGGCGGACAACGCCAGCGCGTCGCACTCGCCCGCGCCATGGCCATCGACCCGACCGTGCTGCTGTTGGACGAACCCTTTGGCGCGCTGGATGCCAAGGTGCGCATCGAACTGCGCCGCTGGCTGCGCCGCCTGCACGACGAGACCGGCTTCACCACCATCTTCGTTACGCATGACCAGGAAGAAGCCCTGGAACTCGCCGACCGCGTCGTGGTGATGAACAAGGGCCGCATCGAACAGGACGACACGCCGGACCGCGTATACGCGCGGCCTGCGTCCGCGTTCGTGTTTGATTTCCTCGGCAGGTCCAACCAGTTGGCTGGCGAAGTGCGTGATGGGTTGTTCCATGCCAGCGGATTGGTGGCACCACTCGCTGCATCCAACACCGCCAACGGCCCCGCAACGCTATTCGTGCGACCGCATGACATGCGGCTCGCAAGCAATGGCGATTGCCAGGTGCATGCGCGCGTGGAGGCAGTGCATCGATTGGCCGGGCGCATCACGGTGGATGCGTCGGTTGAAGCCCAGCCGAGGCCGATGCTGATGGATATCGCCGGGACGGATTTGCCGAATGTGCCGGAGCGCGGCGAAATGGTGTGCCTGGGGTTGAACAACTACCAGGTCTTTGCGAACGCCTGACGGCTCGCGGATTGCTACTTGCAATTGCGCGTGGCGGCGCGCCATCCTGCGGCCTTGGGGGGACCCGACCGGAGTCTGCCATGCACCAACTTGCCTTCGCGCTACTTACAACCCTGCTGTCGACGGCGGCGATGGCGACGGCAGCAGCCTCAGCGCCTGAATCCAAGCCGCCGCACGCCAAAGCCAAGCCAGTCTGGCAGGAGTCATTTTCGGACGCCGACTGGCGCCTGGCCTGGAACAGCAAGCGCGACGGCAAGTGGCATATCTACCAACTCGACGCGGCCGGCAGCCCGGTCAACCTGACCCGTCACGTGTTTGACGACTGGCTGTGGAGCACGCGCGACGGCCAGCTGTTCGCGCTGACCACCGAGCGCAAGGAAGACGAGCCTCGCGGCTGGCGCGGACGTCGCCTCGACGCGAGCGGCTCGCCGACCGGCGCCATTGCGAATGAGAAACTCAGCGATGGCTTCGTCGACTGCCTGGCCGATGGGTCGTTGTGCGCGGGCGAAGTGGTGATCGAAAAGAAGAAACGGATCGCCTTGTTCAACCCCGACGGAAGCAGGAGGCAGTTGCTCGGTGATGGCAGCCACGACGACGCCGATCCGCAATTCTCTCCGGACGGCTCGCGGCTGCTGTTCCGTTCGAATCGCGGCGGTTCGTGGGAAATCCATGTCGGCAATCGCGACGGCAGCGACGCGAAGGCGATCACGTCGCATCCGGACAACAACGCGCTGCCCGAGGCGGCCTACGGCGGCGAAGGCCCGGCGCGTTTTTCGCCGGACGGCCAACGCATCACCTGGATGCGCGAGCTTCCCGGGGCGGGCAACGATGTCTGGGTGATGGACGTGGATGGATCCAACCCTCGCAATCTCACCGGCGACCAGGCGGGAGGCGATGGCTATCCCAGCTTCTCGCCCGATGGGCGCCTGATCGCTTTCGATTCGAAGCGCAGTGGCGACAACGAGATCTACGTGATGGACGCCGACGGCGGCAACGTTCGGCGAGTGACCGATTCACCCGGAAGCGACCTCGCCGCAATGTGGGTGCGCGTCCCGAAGGAGGCCGGCAAATGAAGATCGAATTGCGCGCGGAAAAGAAGGTGGATGATGCGACTGCCAAGGCCGACACGGGCAAGACGCTGTCGGAATGGTTCAAGGTGCTCGATTCCTTTGGTGGCCCGGCCAAAGGCCGTCGCGAAATCGGCAGCCACCTCAACGACACCTACAAGCTCGACCCCTGGTGGAGCACGACGCTCAATATCGAGTACGAAGCTGCACACAAGCTGATCGAAAAGGACGGCAAGCCCAAGGGCTACATGATCTGTGCGACCAAGACCATCAAGGCCACGCCGGAGCAGTGTTACGCCGCCTTCGCCAGTGCATCGGCGCTCGACGCGTGGTTAGGGCCGAAGAACAAGTTGGACATGAAGGAAGGCGGCCTGCTCGAAAATGCCGACGGCAATCGCGCCACCATCAGGAAGTTCAATCCGGGCAAGACCATTCGCATGACATGGCAGCAAGCGGACGCCGCAACGGATACGCCTGTTGAAGTGAAGTTTCAGCCTAGTGGCGCGAAGACCACCGTGATGGTGATGCACGACCGCCTGCAGGGCCGTGAACAGGCCGATGGCTTGCGCCGGGCATGGGGCGGGGCGCTGGATGCGCTGAAGGCCGTGCTGGAGAAGTAGTTGCCTGACGCTCGATAAGGGCGCTGTACGAGACTTCTAGGCAAACAGCTGCTCAAGGTTTTTCGGCAGCACGGTACCTGTGAGTTGCCGCGCTTCCTTGGCAATATTTACCGTCATGGTCGTCCGGGCGACGTCGAGCAACGCTTGATCGATTTGCCGGCCCTGCTTTTCGGCTAGCCAGGCAAGCACCGTGGCGAGGTGCCAGAGCGCGGTCTTGCCGTCATGCACGGCCGCCGGAAAGGTCTGGATATGGGTGACCATCAGCTTGCGCATGTTCTGGCGCGAGAAGCCCGCGATTTCGGCCACATCCGTCAGCCCGACGAAATCGGGCGATGCCTCCACCAGCGTCGCGCCCGGGATGGCCCGACGGACATCTCGAACGGCGGACGAGATAGCGGCGTAGGCGGATTTGGCGGATCGCCCGAAATCCAGGGCGATCCGCCCGCGCTGACCGATGCCGACCAGCGCATCGTCGCAGCCCGCCACCGACAGCGCGTCGACGAACTGCTCCGGATCGACGTTGGAATCCGGCAGCCTGAACTTTAGCGTGAACTCATAGTCAGTCATCGTTATTTCCTGGGCCAGGGCTGTAAATCTCGAGGCCCCGCATGTGAGTCGTGCAGTTTTCAACCACCCGCCTGATTTGCTTGCCGTGATTGCCCGGATTCTTCGGCGTACTCCAGATGCTGACGATGCAAAATTCGCCGCAGCGACATGCGTCGTCGTTGTAGGGGCAGTACATCCGCCCCCATGCATTTGAGCCGCCGGGCTCTATGCGCCAGCCGAGCTTTTCGGCGTGGAGCAACGCGGCCTCGACTTCCGGCTTTGGATGCGACCTTCTTGTCACTCGGATTGCTCGAAGAATAGGATGTGGGCCAGTGGTTGTCAATCGACAACCCCGGGGACCGGTCCCAGCTTCGCCCGCATTTGGGCTGTTAAACGTAAGCATTCCCCTTATTGGCGCGTAGTAAGGGGCAGGCAGAACCGAACTCGCGCTAGCATGTCCGCATGTGCCTCATCGCCCTCGCCTGGAACGTCCACCCCCGCTACCCGCTGGCGATGATCGCCAACCGCGATGAATTGCATTCGCGCCCCACCGCGCCTGCAGGTCGCGATCCCGACCATCACGATGTCTTCGGCGGCCGCGACCTCGTGCAGGGCGGCGGTTGGCTGATGGTGTCGTCGCGCGGGCGCATGGCCGCGGTAACCAACGTGCGCGTGGGATTGAATCCCGAGACTGCGCCGCTCTCACGCGGATCTTTAGTGCGCGGATTCGTCTCGGGCAATGCGTCTGCCCAAGGTTACCTGGGCACATTGGCAGCCGACGCGCCGAACTATGGTCGGTTCAACCTGTTGACCTGGGACGGAACTACGCTCGCCTTCGCCACCAATCATCCCCGCTTCGCGACCCGCATCCTCGAACCCGGCATCCACGCGATGTCCAATGGCGCGCTCGACGCCACCTGGCCCAAGGGCACGCACGCAACGCGGGCGCTCGCCGAATGGCTCGACGCGAATCCCGACGAGGCGACCAACACGACGGATTTATTCGACGCCCTGGCCGACACGACACAAGCACCGGACTCGGTGTTGCCCGACACCGGCGTCGGCATCGAACTCGAACGCGCCCTGTCACCGCCCTTCCTGCGCGGCGAAACCTACGGCACGCGTTGCAGCACGATCGTGCTGGCTTCGAAAGCAGAAATCACGTTCCTGGAACGACGCTTCGGCCCCAATGCAGTGCCAGCGGGTGAAACCGCCGCACTGCTAAGCCTCACCAATCGGTAGGCTTATAGTCCTTCAGGAACTGCCCCCACACATGGTTTCCCGAGTTGATCCCGTCAATGATCGGGTCAACGATGCGCGCGGCGCCATCGATGATGTCCAGTGGCGGATGGAAGCGTTCTTCGCGCGTCTTGCGCTCGGCCAGCTCGATCGGGTCTTCATCAGTCACCCAGCCGGTGTCCACGCTGTTCATGTGGATGCCGTCGCCGTGGTAATCGGTGGCGGCGGTGCGCGTCATCATGTTCAGCGCGGCTTTGGCCATGTTGGTATGCGGATGGCGAGTGGTCTTGAAGTTGCGATAGAACTGCCCTTCCACCGCCGACACATTCACGATGTGCTTGTCGCGGCCCGGCGTCTGCAGCATCAAGGGCTTCAGGCGCGCGTTGATCAGGAACGGCGCAACCGCATTCACCAGCTGCACCTCCAGCAATTCCACCGACGGCACTTCGTGCATCTGCAGGCGCCAGGAATTGCGGCCGCGCAGGTCCACCTGCTGCAGGTCCTGGTCAAGCCGGCCTTCCGGGAACAGATGTTGCTGGCCCAGCAATTCGTCGACCAGCAAGGGAATCTGCGACAGCTCGGGCGCATGCGCGATGCCCATGTCGGCGCTGCGCGCGGCTAGCGGCGTCGCGCCATCGTGTTCAAGGTGCGTAGAACCCAGGATGTCTTCGCTGCGCAGGCCTTCGTACGCGCCCAGAACTTTCTGAACTTCAGGCGCCAGGTCGTCGCGATGCGCGCGCTCGCCTTCCATCATGTGTGCGTAGAAGGCGGGCGGTCGGCGCACGGTCTGGCAGGCGTTGTTGATGATGAAGTCGAGCCGCTCGCCGCGCGCGATCAGCATTGAACAAAATGCTTCCACGCTGGGGGTGTGGCGGAGGTCGAGGCCGAAGATTTCCAGGCGCCCGCTCCATGAAGCGAAATCCGGCTCTGCCGCATAGCGCGCCGCCGAGTCGCGCGGGAATCGCGTCGTCACGATCAGCTTCGCACCCGCGCGCAACAACTTCAGGCCGGCCTGATAGCCGATCTTCACCCGGCCGCCGGTCAACAACGCCACGCGCCCACTCAAGTCCGCCGTCTCATCGCGCTTGCGGAAATTGAACTCGGCGCAATCCAGGCACAGCTGGTCGTAGAAATGATGCACGGTCGAATAGTTGGCCTTGCACACATAACAGTGGCGCGGCTCCAGCGTCTGCCGGCGCGCCAGGGTTTCGTCGTCCACGTCCACCGCCGTGAAGTTTTCCGGCGGAAACACATTCGGCGTGGTGAACACCGGCCGGCGGCGCAGGGTACGGATGCCGGTGGAATGCAGGATGTCCTCGTCGTGCTTCACCAACGCGTCCAGGCGCGCACGCTCGGCGGCCTTCAGGCGCTGGCGGCGGGCCACGGGATCGGGGTGATAGACGCTGGCCACGGCCTGCTGCAGGCGGTGGCGGTCGGCCTTGGGCACGGCGTCCAGCAGGCTCATGTCGGCAGCCAGGCTTTCCAGCATGTCGGTGGCGATGCGCAGGCGCCCGGCCAGGTCGGCCAAGTCGGCCGGGGACAGGGTGTCGGCAGCGGTGCCAGACGCAGCGATCGCGCCCGGTTCGGTCGCGGCAAGGGAGTCAGGGGTCTGCAATGGGGTCTTCACGCCGCCATTATCCCCGATTCGGCGACAACCCTCGCCTTGGCCTTGCATTAAGCTGGCATTGCCGCCCCGTTCCGTAACGTCACGACAGCCATGACCCCACTTCGCTTCGACAACACATTCGTGCGCGAATTGCCGGGCGACCCGGAGCTCGGCCCGCGCGTGCGCCAGGTGCAGTCGGCCTTGTATTCATCCATCCATCCCAGCCCCGTGGCGGCGCCCCGGCTGATCGCCCATTCTCCCGAAGTGGCCGTATTGCTGGGAATGGACGAAGCATTCGTGCGCTCGCCGGAATTCGCAAGTGTGTTTGGCGGCAATCAATTGCTCGACGGCATGCAACCCTATGCCGCCAATTACGGCGGCCATCAATTCGGCAACTGGGCCGGGCAACTTGGCGACGGCCGCGCCATCACCCTGGGCGAAACCGTCAACGCCGCCGGCCAGCGTTGGGAACTGCAACTCAAGGGCGCCGGGTCCACGCCCTATTCGCGCACCGCCGATGGTCGCGCGGTATTGCGCTCGTCCATTCGCGAATTCCTGTGCTCGGAAGCGATGTTCCACCTCGGCGTGCCGACCACGCGCGCCTTGAGCCTGGTCGCCACCGGCGAAGACGTGGTCCGCGACATGTTTTACGACGGCCGGCCGCAGGCCGAACCCGGTGCGGTGGTCTGCCGCGTGGCGCCGTCCTTCATCCGCTTCGGAAATTTCGAACTGCCCGCGTCGCGCGGCGATGTCGCGCTGCTGGAAAAACTCGTGGACTTCACCATCCACCGCGATTTTCCGGAACTGGAAGGCAGCGGCGCGGCCCTGCGCGAGGAATGGTTCGGCCAGGTCTGCGAGCGCACCGCGCTGATGATTGCGCACTGGATGCGCGTCGGCTTCGTGCATGGCGTGATGAACACCGACAACATGTCCATCCTCGGCCTGACCATCGATTACGGCCCCTACGGCTGGACCGACAACTACGATCCGGACTGGACGCCCAACACCACCGATCGCCAGAACCGCCGTTATCGCTTCGGCCAGCAGCCGCAAGTCGCGTTCTGGAACCTCAGCCGCCTGGCCGGCGCGTTGATGCCGGTGTTCGACGGCGTCGAGCCCCTGCAAGCGGGGCTGCAGCGTTACGCGCAGGCGCTCGCCCGGCTCGATCGCGAATTCGGCGCGGCCAAGCTGGGCCTGCGCGAACTGGATGACGATGACCTGCTGTTGCGCCAGCAACTGCACGGCCTGCTGCGCGATGGTGAAGTGGACATGACGATCTTCTTCCGCGCCCTGGCCGATATCGACCTTGGACAACCACGACTTACCGTATTCAACGACGCATTTTACGATATCGAAAAGCGCGACAGCATGGCGTCCGATTTCCTGGACTGGCTGCAACGCTATGCCGCGCGCGTCAGCCAGGACGGTCGTGCGCCAGGCGAGCGCCGCGCAGCCATGAACGCCGCCAATCCGCGCTTCGTCATGCGCAACTACCTGGCCCAACAGGCCATCGATCGTGCTGAACAAGGCGACGAACAGGGCGTGATCGACCTGCTTGACGTGATGCGCCACCCCTACGACGAGCAGCCAGGTCGTGAAGCCCTCGCTGCGCGCCGCCCGGACTGGGCGCGCGACCGCGCCGGTTGCTCGATGCTGTCGTGCAGCTCATGAAGGACGACGTCGCCCGGGAGCTTCCGCTGCCAAAGAAGTACGAGCCGCGGTATTTCAACGGCCTGCTGGTGGCGCTGGCGGCAAGCGCGGCTGCCGGCCTGTTGCGCATGAGCCTCGACCCTGTGCTCGGCGTGCGCGTGCCATTCGCCACCTTCTTCATCGCCGTGATCGTTGCCGTGCGTTACGGCGGCCTGTGGTCGGCGGTGCTGACGATGTTCATCGGCCTGGGCTGGGCAATCGTTTCCTGGTTCCCGAAGGGCCTGGACTCCACGGAAACCGTGTTGGCCTGCATCGTGTACCTGTTCACGTCGGCGGCCATCATCGCGCTCGGCCGACAAATGCATGTCGCGGAAGCCTTGGCCCGCGGGCGTTCGATGCAGTTGCAGGACACCGTGCAGGGCCTGCGCGCCAGCCAGGGCCGGCTGCAATTGGCCACCCAGGTGTCCGGCATCGGCGTGTTCGAGTGGGACATCCCGAACGATCGTTTCTCGGGTGAAAACCCCGAAGCCTTCCGCATCTTCGGCCGCAAACCCGATGACCCGAAATTGACCATGGCCGATTTCATGGCGCGCCACTTGCACCCCGAGGACAGCGCGCGCGTGCAGTTGCAGCTACGCCAGGCGATGCGCCCGGGCGAGCGCTTCCATGTCGTGTTCCGCAACCGCCGGCTCGAAGATGACTGGCGCTGGCTGGAAGTGGCGGGCTTGTTCCTGTTCGATGGCGAGCAACCGGTGCAGCTGATCGGCGTGGTCGCCGACATCAGCGAGCGCAAGGAACTCGAGGACAGCCTGCGCAAGATGGCGGCCGACCTGTCCGAAGCCGACCATCGCAAGGATGAATTCCTGGCCACGCTGGCGCATGAACTGCGCAACCCACTGGCGCCCATTCGCAATGGCATCGAGCTGCTGAAACGATCCGACGGCAACGTCACCCAATCCATGGGCGTGCTGGGCGTGATGGAGCGGCAGATGAAACACATGGTGCGCCTGGTCGATGACCTGATCGATGTCAGCCGCATCACCCGCAACAAGCTGGAATTGCGCAAGCAACCCGTGGACCTGGCGCAGGTGTTGCGCACCGCCATCGAGGCCAACCAACCGCTGATCGCCGAAAGCGGCCATCACCTGGAAGTCTCGTTGCCGACCACGCCGGTGACACTCGATGCCGATGCAACGCGCCTGGTGCAGGTGTTCTCCAACTTGCTCAACAACGCGATCAAGTACACCGAGCCGGGCGGCCGGATTTCGGTCGTCGCAGAACGCAACGGCGCGCATGCGCGCGTCGCCATCACCGACAATGGCAGCGGCATCCCGGCGGAGATGTTGCCGAAAGTCTTCGAGATGTTCACCCAACTCGACAGCAGCATCGAACGCACGCAGGGCGGCCTGGGCATCGGACTGTCCATGGTCAAGCGCCTGGTGGAAATGCACGGCGGCACCATCAGCATCCAGAGCGAAGGCATCGGCCGCGGCACGCAGGCCGAGGTGCGGCTGCCAGCGACACTTGCACCGGAGCCTGCACCCTGGACCATCAAGGCCGAGCTGCCGCAGCTGCGACAAGGCCGGCGAATTTTGGTGGCCGACGACAACCGCGATGCTGCCGACAGCCTCGCCAAGCTGCTGTCGATGATGGGCAACGAAGCGCGCACGGCCTACGACGGCGTGGATGCGGTGGATCTCGCCGCGCAATTCAGACCCGACGTAGTGATGCTGGACATAGGCATGCCACGAATGAACGGACACGAAGCCTGCCGTCGCATCCGCGAAATCGCAGGACTCGGAAATACGGTGATGATTGCGGTCACCGGCTGGGGCCAGGACGAGGATCGCCTGCGATCGCAGGAAGCCGGCTTCGACCTGCACCTGACCAAACCCATCGACCCCGCCGCCGTCGACACCCTCCTCGCGACGCTGCCTGCGCCAACACGCTAACTTCTTTAGCCGACGGCTGGCGGCGCCGTGGGGTACAACTTCTACGGCCGCCCCGGCGTAGCTGCATCCTGCGGACTCAGGGGCGTGCGGCCGGCCATCCATGGCCGGCCTCCTACGAAGTCATACCCCACGTCCCCACCAGCCGTCGTGTACGGGCGGGGTGTGTTCAGAGAAATGCATTCGAGCCAAAGCGAAAAGATCCGACTAGATTCCGAGTAATTCGAGACTCAACGCATATGGTGTCTGACGAACGCTTGGCGGTGACGGGGGATGGGTTCGCACAGGAGGCCGGCCATGGATGGCCGGCCGGTCGACCCTGAGTCCGCATGGAGCGGCTACGCCGG
>Ga0155472_102_pt2 | contig 70545 bp, 66 predicted proteins | sample RifCSPhighO2_12_FD_107130 | JGI IMG/M metagenome (GOLD analysis project Ga0155472, IMG submission 107130) | Gammaproteobacteria bacterium RIFCSPHIGHO2_12_FULL_63_22
AGCGCTCCAGTTCATGCGACCGGACGTGGTCGTCGCGCGCGGGTCCACAGCCAGTACACCGGCCCGGACAGCGCGTAGGCAACGGCAACGGCCAGCAACACGCGCGGCGTGTCGATCAGCAGCGCCACCAGGAAGATCACGATCAGCAACATGACCCAGAACGGCACGCGTTCGTTTTTCTTTTCACCCTTGAAGCTGGTGTAGCGGATGCGGCTGACCATCAGCAATCCGCAGACCACCGTCAGCCCGGCCGCCAGGTAGCGAAACTCGACGCCGCTGTAGCCAAAGTCGCTCATCGACCAGACAAAGCCGGTCATCAACGCCGCCGACGAAGGGCTGTTCAAGCCGATGAACCAGCGCTTGTCCACCACGCCGACCTGCGTGTTGAAACGCGCCAGGCGCAGGGCCGCGCAAGCCACGTAAAGGAAGGCCGCGCCCCAGCCGATCTTGGCCGCGAGGTTGCCGTCCACACCCATGCCGGCCAGCGCCCAGTGGTACATGACCAGGGCCGGCGCCATGCCGAAGCTGACCAGGTCGGCCAGGGAGTCGTACTGCACGCCGAACTCGCTGCTGGTGCCGGTCATGCGCGCCACCCGGCCGTCCACGCCATCGAACAGGCCGGCCACGAAGATGGCCATGCAGGCGTGGTCGAAGTGGCCGCTGGCGGCGGCCAGGATCGCGTAGAAGCCCGAGAACAGCCCGCAGGTCGTCAGCAGGTTCGGCAACAGATAGATATGCCGGTTGCGCGGCGGCTGGACATCGTTGGTGGGTTCCATCCGGCCAGTGTAGCCGCTGCGGGCCCGCTTGCCAGCCCGCGCCGCGCGCGGTAGAACGCAGCACGAAGCCCTTGCGGGCCGGCGGGAGAATCCCATGCGTTTGGTCCATGCAGTGCTGGCGGGCCTGGTGGTAGGCGGCGCCGTGGGCTGGTGGCTGCTCGGCCACCCCGGCTACGAAACGTCGCAGCAACGCCAGGAGCGCGCCGCCGCGCAGGCTGAAGCCGCCGAGCCCAAGATCTATCGCTGGCGCGACGCCCAAGGTGTCCTGCACATCACGGACCAGCCGCCCAAGGGCCACAAGTACGAAGAAGTGGACCTGCGCGAAGACGTCAACGTGATCCCCATGTCCGAGCCCGCGCCGGCGGAAGGCGAGGCCGCAAAAAAGTAGGCCGCGCAGGCGGGATTCGAAGGCAGGCCGGGTCGTTCCGGCATGGGTGGCCGGTACAATGGCCTTCTTTGCCCAGTGAAGTCCCCCGATGCGCCTGTCACGCTTCCACCTCAACACCTCCAAGGAAACCCCCGGCGACGCCGAGATCAGCAGCCATCGGCTGATGCTGCGCGCGGGCATGATCCGCAAGCTGGCCGCAGGCCTTTACACCTGGTCGCCGCTGGGCTTGCGTGTGCTGCGCAAGGTTGAGCAAGTGGTGCGCGAGGAAATGGATCGCGCCGGCGCGCTCGAGATGACCATGCCCACCGTGCAGCCGCGCGAGTTGTGGGAAGAGACCGGACGCTGGGAAAAATTCGGCGGCCAGTTGCTGAAGATCAAGGACCGCAAGGAAGCCGAATACGCCTACGGCCCAACCGCCGAGGAAGTCATCACCGACTTCGCGCGCCAGGAATTGCGCAGCTACAAGCAGCTGCCGCTGAATTTCTACCAGATCCAGACCAAGTTCCGCGACGAGATCCGGCCGCGCTTCGGCGTGATGCGCGCGCGCGAATTCCTGATGAAGGATGCCTACAGCTTCCATCTCGACGAAGCGTCGATGGCCGAGACCTACCAGGCCATGTACGACGCCTACACTCGCATCTTCGAACGCCTCGGATTGAAGTTCCGCGCCGTGGCGGCCGACCCCGGCGCGATCGGCGGCAGCGCCTCGCACGAGTTCCATGTACTCGCCGATTCGGGCGAAGACGCCATCGCGTTTTCCGACAAATCGCAATATGCCGCCAACGTGGAGATGGCCGAAGCCATCGCGCCGGCCGCGCCGCGCGCCGCGCCTGCGGAAGAAATGCGCAAGGTGGAAACGCCGTGGCAGCGCACCTGCGAGGAAGTAGCCAAGCTGCTCGGCATCGATCTGTCGCGCACGGTCAAGTCGGTCGCGCTGGTCGGCGAACAGGGCTTCGTGCTCGCGCTCGTGCGCGGCGACCACATGGTCAACGAGATCAAGCTCGCCAAGCTGCCGGGCCTCGCCGAGTACCGCCTGGCGACCGAAGCGGAAATCCTCGAGCACCTCGGCAGCGAGCCGGGTTTCCTCGGCCCGGTCAATCCGAAGAAGGCAATCCAAGTCATCGCCGACCGCAGCGTCGCGGCGATGTCCGATTTCGTGGTCGGTGCGAATGAAAAAGGCTTCCACCTGGCGGGCGTCAACTGGGCGCGCGACTTGCCTGAAGCCGCGATCGTCGCCGACATCCGCAACGTGCTGGCCGGCGATCCGTCGCCCGATGGCCAGGGCACGCTGACCATCGGCCGCGGCATCGAAGTAGGCCATGTCTTCCAGCTGGGCCAGAAATATGCCGAAGCCATGGGCGCGACCGTGCTCGATGCCGAAGGCAAGGCGCAGGTCATGCACATGGGCTGTTACGGCGTCGGCGTCAGCCGCATCGTGGCCGCGGCGATCGAACAGAATTTCGACGCCAACGGCATCATCTGGCCGACGCCGATGGCGCCCTGGCAGATCGTGGTCTGCGTGATCAGCGCCAAGGGCGACACGGTCGTGCCGGCTGCTGCGGTGGAGTTGTACGAGCAACTCACCGCGCGCGGCATCGAGGCCTGCCTGGACGATCGCGGGCTTCGCCCCGGCGGCATGTTCGCCGACATGGAGCTGATCGGCATCCCGCATCGCGTGGTGGTGTCCGAACGCGGCCTGGCGGCTGGCAGCTTCGAGTACCGCGGCCGTCGTGACAGCGAAAGCCGACAGCTCAGCCGCGACGAAGTGTTCGCACTATTCAGCTGAGCTTCGCGCAGTGGCGACGACGATGGTCGCCGGGGCGTCGTGCATACGCCCGCGCATAGTCTTGTGCAATCAAGACATTAGCACCGACGCCCTGCCCTGCAGTCGCGTCGGGTGCGTGGTTTCGGAAACAATGCACACGTAAGCGCCCGCCCGGGCGTCTCCAGGATTGTTTGCCATGCTCGAGTCCTTTACCCGCGACCAGTTGCTGTCCTGCGCCAGGGGCGAGATGTTCGGCCCCGAGAACGGCAAGCTGCCGCTGCCCAACATGCTGATGATGGATCGCATCACCCATATCAGCGACGACGGCGGCGCGCACGGCAAGGGACGCATCGAGGCGGAACTCGACATCACGCCGGACCTCTGGTTCTTCCAGTGCCATTTCGTCGGTGACCCGGTCATGCCCGGCTGCCTGGGACTGGATGCAATGTGGCAGCTGGTCGGTTTCTTCCTGGTCTGGAAGCGCAATCCCGGCCGCGGCCGGGCGCTTGGCGTCGGGGAAGTCAAGTTTGCGGGCCAAGTACTGCCCACTGCCAAACTCGTGCGCTACGAAATCGACATCAAACGCATTGTCGAAAGAAAGCTTGTCCTGGCGATTGCAGATGCGAAGATGTTCGTGGACGGTCGCGAGATCTACTCGGCCACCGACCTGCGCGTCGGCCTGTTCACTTCCACCGATTCACTGTGAATCACAGAACCTGAGGTTGTCATGAAACGCGTCGTCATCACCGGCATGGGCCTGGTTTCCTGTCTTGGCAACGATCGAAGCAGCGTCGCGCAGTCACTGCGCGAATCGCGATCCGGCATCCGCGCCATTCCCGAGTACGCCGAGCTTGGCTTTCGCAGCCAGGTCGGCGGCATGCCCGACATCGACCTGGATGCATTGATCGATCGCAAGCAGCGCCGCTTCATGGGCGACGCATCGGCCTTTGCCCACGTGAGCATGGCGGACGCGATCAAGGACGCTGGCCTCTCGGCCGACGCGGTCGCGGATCCGCGCATCGGCGTGATCGCCGGCTCCGGCGGCGGCTCCTGCGCCAACCAGGTCGAGGCAGCCGATTTGTTGCGCGCGAAAGGCGTGCGCCGTGTCGGCCCCTACATGGTCACGCGCACGATGTGCTCGACGGTGTCGGCCAACCTCGCTACCGCCTTCCACATTCGCGGCCTGAACTATTCCATCTCGTCGGCCTGCGCCACGTCTGCCCATTGCATCGGCGCGGCGATGGAACAGATCCAGCTGGGCAAGCAGGACATCGTGTTCGCCGGCGGCGGCGAAGAACTGCACTGGGCGCAGACGATGCTGTTCGATGCCATGGGCGCCCTGTCGTCCAAGTACAACGACACGCCCACGCTTGCGTCCCGCGCCTACGACGCCGACCGCGATGGCTTCGTCATCTCCGGTGGCGGCGGCATGGTGGTGGTCGAATCGCTCGAGCACGCCCAGGCCCGCGGCGCGCGCATCCTGGCCGAGATCGTCGGCTATGGCGCAACGTCCGATGGCGCCGACATGGTCGCGCCGTCCGGCGAAGGCGCAGCGCGCTGCATGCGCCAGGCCCTGGCCACCGTCGAGGGAAAAATCGACTACCTCAACACCCACGGCACTTCGACGCCGGTCGGCGACGTGGCCGAGCTGGGCGCGATGCGCGAAGTGTTCGGCAGCGACGTGCCGGCGTTTTCGTCCACGAAGTCCCTGTCGGGCCATTCGCTGGGCGCGGCGGGCGTGCAGGAAGCGATCTATTGCCTGCTGATGATGGAGCAGGGCTTCATCGCCGGCTCGGCGAATATCGCCAACCTCGATCCGGCTGCCGAAGGCATGCCCATCGTCCGCCAGTCGCGCGATGCAAAGCTGGACACGGTGATGTCAAACAGCTTTGGATTCGGCGGAACCAACGCCAGCCTCGTGCTGCGTCGCTGGTCCTGACCGCATTCGCCAGCAATCCGCGCGCTTGTTTGCGCGCGCTTGCGCCTAGTGGCGAACGAAGCGCGTCGCGTCTTCCACCAGCCGGCCGTCCGGATACAGGATGGCAATGCTGTGCTTGTTGGGATCCATCACCCCGGCAATGACCTGGCCCGGCGCCACGCGCCGGACGAACTGGATCAGCCAACCGACTTGCTCGAGCAGGGCCAGTTTCTCTTTTTGTTCAGCGCTCAGGCCGCGCCTGAGCGACCTGGCTTCCGCAGGCGGCGACGTGCGCCGTTCAACCAACTTGCCGTCCATCCGGACCTCCTTTCACACCCACATCCAATAGAACGAAAAAAAGTCGCAATGATCGGACAGCGACAGCAAAAAAAAGCCGCCCGGGAGCGGCCTTTTCGATCCAGGCAGTCTCGCTTCAGAGATTCCGGCGCGGTGACACCAGCAAGTTGCCGAACAGGATGCCGGCCACCAACGCAATCAAGGCCGTGATCACGGCAAACGCGGTATCCAGGCTCAGCATCACGTCGCGCTCGAACACGAAGTTCAGGCTGCGGAAGCTCAGGCTGCCGGGCACCAGCAGGATGATGCCGGGAACCCGGATAAGCGCGCCGGGCCGATTGAACTTGTGGCCGTAAAGATTGGCCACGGCCGTCACCACCATGCCGGCCAGGAACACGCCACCCGGCAGGGTGTTCTCGACCATGCCCGGCACCATGTTGGCCAGGCGCGTCACCGCGTAGCCAAGCCAGACCGAGGCCATCACCAGCAACACGTCGCGGCGCGCAGCCTTGAACAACACCGCGAACGCAAACGAACCGGCAAGCAGCGTGAGCCAGGGCATCCAGGACGGCAGCGCCTCGCCGGCATTGGGCATCGGCTGCCAGCCAAGCATGTTCACCACCTGCGCCGCGGCGACCGCGCCGAAGGTCAGCTTCAGCAATACCGTCAAGGCGCCGGCAAAACGTGCCGTGCCCGACACCAGTTGCCGGCTGGTCAATTCCGATACCGCCGTCGTGAGGGTCAGGCCGGGCATCAGCACGATCAGGGCCGCGATGATCACGCCCTGCAACGACAATGGCGCGATGAAAGTTGCCACCGCCGTCGCCATCAGCGTCACCAGGAAGGCCGACACGGCTTCGTTGGCATCGCCCCAGCGCGGGTGGTCGCGGCTGAATTCAGCGAGCACGCCGATCAGGGTGCCGAGTATCGCAGCGGTCGCCAGGTCGGCCCATCCGGTGTTGCGCATCAGGCCAGTTACCGAAGCCGACGCCAGGCCGAAACTGAAAATCGTCCACGGCCGCGCGTAGCGACCCGGCGGGCGGTCCAGCGCGCGCATTGCGATCAACCCGTCGGCGATATCCGTGCGCCCGGCCAGCACGTCCTCGGCGATGCCGTCGGACGCCGCGAGGCGGCCGAGGTTTTCTTCACCGGGTTCCAAGCGGATCAGGCGCGTCATCGAATACGCGGGGCCACGTTCCGGATCCGGAAAGCTCAGGATCATGCCGGTCGGATTCGACCAGACTTCGGCCTCGATATGCAGCCGGCGCGCGACCTGGGTAACGGCGCCCTCGAGCCGTTGCGCCGAGGTGCCGTACATGTGCAGGCGCCGCGCCAGTTCGACCAGGAAGTCCACGCGCACCAGATAGGGCGCGCGGGAGTCGGATTCGTCCAGGAAGTTGGCGTGTGACATCGGCAAAAGGATGGCATGAATTGGCCCGGCAACGGACAATGGCAGCGATGACCCACCCCCCGTCCCCTGCCCCCAGGCCGTGAGCACCGGCTTCGGCGAACTGTGCTCGATCCTCAGCGCCCTGTGCTGGGCGATCGGCCTGATGTTCTATCGGCAGTTGGGCGCCACCCTGCCCCCGCTGCAGCTCAACTTCCTCAAGAACCTGCTGGTGCTGGGCATGTTGCTGCCCGCCATCCCCTTGCTGCATGGCTTCGACGTGCCGCATTTCACGGCGTGGCAGGCGTTTGCCGCCGTCGCCAGCGGCGTGATCGGCATCGGCATCGCGGACACCCTGTACTTCCGCGCACTCAATGAACTTGGCGCCGGGCGCATGGGCGTGCTCGGCAATTTCTACAGCCCGTTCGTCATCGTGCTCAGCTTCTTCTTCCTCGATGAAAGCCTGACCGCATTCCAGCTGCTCGGATTCGTGCTGGTCAGCATCGGTGTATGGATCGCGGCATGGCCGCGCGCGGGCTCCGAACCACGCCCGGCACACGCCATACGCGGCTTCATGTACGCCATGCTGGCGATCGTGCTGATGGCCGTGTCCATCATCCTGGTCAAGCGCGTGCTCGAGCAACAACCCCTGCTCTGGGTAACGGGGCTGCGCATGGTCGGCGCCATCGCCGGCATGGTGGTCATCGCCTGGCTTCGCGGCGAATCAGCGCAACTGGCCCCGCCGACGGTCGGCATGCCCTGGCGCAAACTGGCCTTTGCGGCCTTCATCGGCCAGTTCCTGGCGATGGTGTTGTGGCTGGCCGGCTACAAGTTCACCCTGGCCTCGGTGGCCGCCATCCTCAACGAGACGGCATCCATTTTCATCCTCCTGTTGGCTGCCGTCTGGCTGAAGGAGAAATTAACCCGGCGGGCGATTATCGGCGTGGGGCTGACCCTGACCGGAGTTTCCGTCATGCTGATGGCCAGATGAGCACTGCACCCGCCATAGAACCGAGCCGCAGCGACCCGGAAATCCTCCGCGCCACCGGCGACTGGACCCTGCGCAACGCCCAGGCCTTGCTGGCGTTCATCGCCAATGCGCCGGACAAGGCCAAGGACATCGACGGCCGCGACATCGGCAAGCTCGACTCGACCGGGGCGATGCTGTTGTCGCGTTACGCGATGCGGGTTGGGCTGGGTCTGTCCACGGTCGAGGTGCAGCCCAAGTACCAGTCCATGGTCGATTCGGTGCGTGAAATCTGCGAAACGCCGGCCCGCAGCAAGACCAAGGACCTGGGCTTCAGGCGCATGCTCGAGCGCCTGGGCTATTCGGTCGAAGACTATTCGAAGGAAATCCTGGCGCTGATCGGTTTTGGCGGCCTGACCCTGCAGACCATGGTGCGCACCTTGTTGCGTCCCGCCAGGATCCGGCTCACCTCCACCGTGCACCACATGGAACAAGTGGGCCTGGATGCCGTTCCGCTCGTGCTGTTGTTGAGCTTCATGGTGGGCGCCGTCATCGCCTTCCTGGGCGCGACCGTGTTACGCGATTTCGGTGCCGAAATCTTCGTGGTCGAACTGGTCGGCATCGCCTTCCTGCGCGAATTCGGCGTGTTGCTTACCGCCATCCTGCTGGCGGGCCGCACGGCCAGCGCGTTCACCGCGCAGATCGGCGCGATGCAAAGCGGCGAAGAGATCGACGCCATCCGCACCCTCGGCCTGAATCCGATCGAGCTGCTGGTGTTGCCGCGCCTGTTCGCGCTGCTGATGATGCTGCCTCTGCTCACCTTCCTGGCCATGATGGCCGGACTGGTCGGCGGCATGGCCGTCTGCGCGGCGAGCCTCGACTTGTCGCCCGAACTTTTCTTCACCCGCCTGCATGAAAACATCAGCGTCCGTCACTTCTGGGTAGGTTTGTCCAAGGCGCCGGTGTTCGCGGTGGTGATTGCCTTGATCGGTTGCCTGGAAGGCTTCCAGACCCAGGGCACCGCGCAGTCGGTCGGCGAGCGCACCACCTCCAGCGTGGTGCAGACCATTTCACTCGTCATCCTGCTCGATGCGGCCGCCGCGCTGTTCTTCATGGAGATGGACTGGTGAGCGCGGTCGCGCCCACCGCGCAGCCGACGACGCCGGAACTGGTGGTCCGCGTGCGCGGGCTGTCCAATTCCTTCGGCAAGCAGGTGGTCCACGAAAACCTGGATCTCGACGTGCATGCCGGCGAGATCATCGGCGTGGTCGGCGGCTCCGGTACCGGCAAGTCGGTGCTGATGCGGGCGATCCTCGGCCTGCGCCGGCCGCAGGCGGGACAGATCGAAGTGCTGGGCGTGGACGCGCTGTCGGAAAACACCACCAAACGCCTCGAGATCGAGCGCAACAGCGGCGTGCTCTACCAGAACGGCGCCTTGTTCTCGTCGCTGACCGTTGCTGAAAACGTGATGGTGCCGCTGAAGGAACACCACGACCTGCCGGCCGATCTCATCCACGACCTGGCCATCCTCAAGATCCGTTTGTCGGGCCTGCCGGACAATGCCGCCGACAAGTTTCCCTCGCAATTGTCGGGCGGCATGCGCAAGCGTGCGGCCCTCGCGCGCGCACTGGCGCTGGATCCGGCGCTGCTGTTCCTGGACGAACCCACCGCCGGCCTCGACCCGATCAGTGCAGCGGCGTTCGACCAGTTGATCCTTTCATTGCAACGGGCGCTCGGACTGACTGTGTTCCTGATCACCCACGACCTCGATACGCTTTACACCATCTGCAACCGCGTGGCCGTGCTGGCCGACGGCAAGGTGCTGGTGAATGCGCCGCTGGAGGAAGTTGAAAAGTACGACCACCCGTGGGTACAGGAATATTTCCACGGCCCACGGGGTCGCGCCGCGCAAGTGGCCAAGGAGAAAAGATAAATGGAAACCCGAGCCAATCACGTCCTGATCGGACTGTTCACGATTGCCGTTACCTTGATGGCGGTGTTCTTTGCGTTGTGGGCGGCCAATTACACGTCCAACCGCAACTGGGACGAATACGACGTCTTCTTCAAGGAGGCCGTTACCGGCCTGGGCACGGGCGGCATCGTGCAGTACAACGGCATCAATGTGGGCGAGGTCCGCAAGCTCACGCTCGATCCGAAGGATCCGCGTCGTGTCATCGCGCGCATCCGGCTGCAGGCCGACACGCCCGTAAAGATCGACACCAAGGCCAAGCTCGCTTTCATCGGCCTGACCGGCGTCGCGCAGATCCAGCTGTCCGGCGGCCTGCCGGAAAGCCCTCGCCTGTTGCCCACGCCCGATCGCAAGGTGCCGATCATCGCCACCCAGCCGTCTGCCCTGCAAAACGTCGCCGAAGCCGCCAACGACATCGTCGAGCGCCTGCGCACCATCCTCAGCGACCAGAACATCGAACGCATCTCCGGCACGCTCGACGACATCCACCAGATCAGCAGCACCGTCGCCGGCCAGAAGGAAGACGTGGCCGCGCTGATCAAGAACCTTCGCGAGACCAGCGTGCAGCTCAACAACACCCTGGTGAAGGCGCAAGGCAGCCTGGATACCATCGACAAGAATGTCGTGCAGAACCTGCCGGAGTTGATGGCCAAGCTCGACCGCACGCTGTCCTCGCTCGAGTCGGCCAGCAAGAACGCCAATGGCGTGATCGCCGACAACCGCGAATCCATCGCCAATTTCAGCCAGAACGGGCTTGGCCAGGTCGGACCGACCCTGGTCGAACTGCGCGTTTTGATTCGCGACCTGCGCCGCATCACGTCGCGCCTGGACCGCAACCCCAGTGGCTATGTCACCGGCCGCAATCGTCCCGAGGAGTTCGATCCGAAATGATCACGACCAAGGCAGTCCCCGCCAAACTCGCGCTCCCGCTTCTGCTCGCCGTGTTGATGGCCACCAGTTGCAGCATCCTGCCCGAGCGCGAACCCGTCACCATCTACCAGCCGGTGCGCACGGCCACCATCGCCGATCCGCAGTGGCCCAGCGCGAGCTGGTCACTTTTGATCTCGCGACCCGTCGCCGGCACGCAGATCGACTCGGAGCGCATCAACGTACAGCCTGCGCCGGGCACCGTGCAGGTCTACAAGTCCGCAGCATGGGCTGACGCCGCGCCCGACCTCTTGCACATGGCGCTGCTGCGAGCCTTCGAGGAATCGCAAAAAATCCTGTCGGTCTCGCGTTCTGGCGGCGGCGTTCGCGGCCAGTACCAGTTGCTGACCGAGCTGCGCAGTTTCCAGTCCGTGTACTCGCGGCCCGGCCAGCTGGAAGCAGTGGTCGAGGTGTATGCGCGCCTGGTGCACACCACCGATGGTCGCGTCATCGCCGCGCGCAGTTTCCGCCATGCCGAACCGGCGGCGGGTGAGGAAGTGGGCACGGTGGTCGAAGCTTTCTCCCGCGCGCTCGATCGCTCGACCGCCGATATCGTCGGCTGGACCCTGCGCAGCGGCAACGAAGTACCGCCCGATTCAGGCAAGCCCTGAGCCCGGACTTCCGGCGTGGATGCGCCGGAAGGTCAGGTTGATGCGGTCCGGCACGGCGCGCGCGGTTCGTGGCAGCGCGTGGCGGTAATTCGCCTGGGTGTCGCCGCGCATCACCAGCAGGCTTCCGTGCGGCAGGTCGATGGCCAATTTTCGCCCGGGGTCGCGACGATGCTTGAACGCAAAGCGCCGCGTGGCGCCCAGGCTGATCGAAGCGATCACCGGGCACGCGCCCAACTCGCGCTCGTCGTCGCTGTGCCAGCCCATCGCATCGCGCCCTTCGCGATAGCGGTTGGCCAGCACCGAGTTGAATTCGATGCCCAGCAGGGACTGCAATTCCCGCCGCAGTTGCAGCAGCGCCGGATGCCAGGGCCTCGGCTCGAATCGCGTGCCTGAATAGACGTAGCCCGCGCCCGGGTCGCCGATCCAGCTGCTCAACCTCGGTGAGTCCACCATCCGGCCGAACATCCGGATGCGGTGCACTTCCCAATCGATGCCTTCACGCAGTTCGGCCATCAGCGCGTCCGCGCGGCTCGCTGGCAGCCAACCGGGGTCCATCTGCAGCGAAGCATCGGCAAGGGGCAGGTCGAGCAACATGCGCGGCAGTCTCCCTGATTTGCCGCACCCGCGGCAAACCGCGACAATTGGCCATCCCCACGAGGCAAGCCTGATGACGACGCGCGATGTCATGGAATACGACGTGCTGGCAGTTGGTGCCGGGCCGGCCGGCCTGGCCTTTGCCATCCGCCTCAAGCAGCTCAGGCCCGAGCTCAGCGTTTGCGTCATCGAGAAATCCTCCACCATCGGCGCACACATCCTTTCCGGCGCGGTTATCGAGCCCGGCCCGCTGGACGAACTGCTGCCTGGATGGCGTGATGCACCGCCACCGATCTGCGTTCCCGCCACCGAGGACGAGTTCTGGATCCTCAGCAAGACCGGCGGCTTCAAGCTGCCGGTGGTGCCGCCGCAGATGTCCAACCACGGCAACTTCATCGTCTCGCTGGGCGCGATGTGCGCCTGGCTGGCGCCGCAGGCCGAAGCGCTCGGCGTGGAAATCTACCCGGGCTTCGCCGCCGCCGAAATCCTGTTCGACGATGATGGCGCCGTGGCGGGCGTAAGCATCGGCGACATGGGCGTGGCGCGCGATGGCTCGCACAAGTCCGGCTACGCGCAGGGCATCGACATCAAGGCACGCATCACCGTGCTGGGCGAAGGCGCGCGCGGCCACCTGACCAAGCGACTCGTCAAAAAGTACAAGCTCGATGCGAATAGCGATCCGCAGAATTATTCGATCGGCATCAAGGAACTGTGGCAGGTGCCGGCCGGGCGCGTTTCACCCGGAAAGATCGTGCACTCGATGGGCTGGCCGGCCGATCACAAAACCTACGGCGGCAGCTTCCTGTACCACCTGGACAAGGATCGCATCGCGCTGGGCTACGTGTCCGGCCTCGACTACGTCGATCCGATGTACGAACCCTACGAAGCCTTCCAGCAATGGAAGAACCACCCGAGCGTGAAGTCCCTGCTGGAAGGCGGCACCATCCTGTCGGCCGGCGCGCGCGCCATCGTCACCGGTGGATTCCAGGCGCTGCCAACCCTTGAAATGCCTGGCGCCATGCTGATCGGCGACGGTGCAGGACTGTTGAACGTACCCAAGATCAAAGGCACCCACCAGGCCATGCGCTCGGGAATGATGGCCGCAGAACACATCGCACAAACCGGCGCGCCGATGGGTTGGGATGCGAAATTGCGTGGTTCGGCCGTGATGTCGGAGCTGAGGAAGGTTCGCAACTTCAAGCCCGGCTTCAAAAAGGGCCGCGTGTTCGGCTTGCTCAATTCGGCGTGGGAAACCGTGACGGCGGGTTACTCGCCCTGGACGATGAAGGTGAAACCCGACTGGTCGTCATTGCAGAAGATTGCCGACGCCGAACGCCCGAAGCGCGACTACGTCGAGCGCACGCTGGCGCCGCGCGACCGCCTGGCCGGCGTCTACTTCGCGGCCACCGAGCATGATGAAGACCAGCCGATCCACTTGAAGGTGCTCGACACCAATATCTGCATCGGCGCCTGCGCGGAGGAGTACGCGAATCCCTGCACGCGCTTCTGCCCGGCAGGCGTGTATGAAATCGTGAAGGACGCCAGCGGTTCGCGCCTGCAGATCAACGCTGCCAACTGCGTGCACTGCAAGACCTGCGACATCAAGGACCCGTACCAGATCATCGACTGGGTTACGCCGGAAGGCGGCGCGGGTCCGAATTACCTGAACCTGTAGGGCGCGCCGCTTACGGCCCGATTATTTCGCCGGCGCAGCCGGGTCGGGGGCCTTGTAGTCGAGCTTGGCCAGCTCGATGTCGGACACTGCCGAGACGGCAGCCATCACCGGCATCGACGCAAGATCGGGCGATGGCGGCTTTGCGCCTCGTTTCTTTTCGCCTTCCGGCCGCTTGGCCGGACCACCGCCAAACTGGTACGGCAGGCTGAGGCGCGAAGGCACCACCTGGCCATCCACCTTGTCGAGCTCGAAGCGGCTGCCACGCACTGAAATCGTCACCGCGTCCAGGTAGCGCGCCTCGGCAAACTTGTTGGGTTCGCGCAATTCGATGCGCTCGGTGGTTTGCGTGGCCGGGTCCGGCGCGCCGTCGGCGCCCACGTTCACCGCAACGACCACCAGCGCACCACCCTGTCGCCCCTGGTATTTCGGCGGCTCGATCTTGCCCATGTGCAGCAGCCCGGGGCCGTTGAAGGCGCGCTTGAGCCTGGGCGCGAAACGACCTTCGCCGACCGGTTCGAGTGCAATCGCAAGCGTCAGGTGGGTATCGCTGGGCACCGCCTTGCCGCCCTTGCGGGCTGGGGTGAACACCAGTTTGCGAGCGAACTCTTCCGCGGCGCGGTTCAGGCCAGGCAGGGCCTGGGCGTCGGACGGCCTGGCCGCCACGACTTTGCCTGCGGCATCCACCGACACCTTCAGGGAAATAATCTGCGGTGGCGTGGGGCCTGCACCGGCGGGGGCATCTGCCGCCTGGACGGTGTAGCCGCAGGCGCCAAGCGCCGCAGCCAGAAACAACAATCGCATTCGGGATTTCATATGCCGCCCCCTTTGGTCGCCCCGATTCTAGTCCGAAGCGAAGCCTGTTCACCGTGCCGGAGGCCATGGGCGGTAAAATGGCCGCAGTCTCCCGGAGTCCGCCATGTCCCTCAGCCCCGAACTGCGCCAGCGCATCGAAACCACCCTGTCCAGCAACCGCGTCGTGCTTTTCATGAAGGGCGACCCCAGTTCGCCGCGCTGTGGTTTTTCCGCCAAGGCGGTCGGCATCCTCGATGCGATCTCGCCTGGCTACGCCAGCGTGGACGTGCTTGCCGATCCGGAGATCCGCGAAGGCATCAAGGAATACGGCCAGTGGCCGACCATTCCCCAGTTGTATGTCGGCGGCGAACTGGTGGGCGGCAGCGACATCATCGAACAGATGCTCAACTCCGGCGAACTGCATGAAGTACTGGGCGTCGCCGCGCCCGACCGCACCCCGCCGACCCTCACCATCAGCCCCGCCGCCGCCGAAGCCATCCGCCGCGCGCTGGACTCGGCCGACCCGAGCCTGGGCCTGCACCTGGCCGTGGACCCGCGCTTTGCCTCGCAGTTCCAGCTCAAGCCGATCACCGGCCAGGAGATCGTGGCCGAGGCTTCCGGCATCCGCGTGCACCTGGACCTGGCCAGCGCGCCACGCGCCAACGGCATCGCCATAGACTGGGTCGAGGACGTGCGCGGATCGGGCCTGGCCATCACCAATCCCAATGCGCCGCCGCCAGTGAAGTCCATGACCGTGCAGGAATTGCATGACCGGATCGTCGCCGGCGCCATCGATGTAATCGACGTGCGCCCCGCGCAGGCACGCGCCATCGCGCCGTTCCCGCAGCCGCACGAGGTGCTGGACGAAGACAGCCACGACCGCCTCGCCGCGCTGCCCAAGGATTTGCCCCTGGCCTTCCTTTGCCACCACGGCAATTCCAGCCGACAAGCCGCCGAACACTTCCGCGGCCTCGGTTTCCACGACATCTACAACGTCGAAGGCGGCATCGATGCCTGGGCCACGGAAGTCGATCCCAAGGTGCCGCGTTATTGATGTGTGACGCGGGGCTCCGGTACGGTTAGAGTAATTGCGCTAAGTTCACAACGTAATGACCGGCTGGACCTGCACAATTGCAGGCGCCCGGCACCACCGGGGGGAGGCGTTATGAAACTGACTGCGATCACTTTGTTGTTGATGCTGATGGCGCTGGCGGCGTGTTCGAACAAGGCGGGCGGCGGAGGCAGCAAGAACGAACTCGCCGCAACCGCTTGCGATGCCTACGCCAAGGGCCAGCTCGAAGACAAGACTTACCAGCTCGACCACGCCGAACTCGCCAAGAGCATGGCCGACGCCGGTGACGGGGCATCGCTGTTGCGCGGGCCCATCACCATCGAGCCGGGCCTGGCCTCGGAAAGCAAGCAAACCCTGGAATGCCGGGTGCGCTTCGTCGAAGGCAAGGACACGCCCGACGTCATCAACATGCAATTCATCTGGTAACCATCGCGAAGTCTTTGAGGCGCGAACGCTTGACGGCGCCGGGGGGCGGGTCCGCCCTGGTCGCCCCGGCGTAGCCGCTCCATGCGGACTCAGGGTCGACCGGCCGGCCATCCATGGCCGGCCTCCTGCGTAGTCAGGCCCCCCGTCACCGCCAAGCGTCCGTCAGACACCGTCGCGTGTTTGTGGGGGTCAAGGTCAACGTCAACGTCGATCAAGACTGCAGTCTTGGCGTCGCTTCGAGTGCGGCGCACTTGGGTTCAACGCGAAAACTCGTGAAACGCTCGATCGCTCGAAACGCTTCTGCACTTTTTTCACTTCGGCTCAAATGCACTTCGTCGAACACACCACGTCCGTACACGACGGCTGGTGGCGTCGTGGGGCATGATTCCGGAGGAGGCCGGCCAGGGATGGCCGGCCGCACGCCCCTGAGTCCGCAGGATGCGGCTACGCCGGGGCGGCCGCAGGAGTCGTGCCCCACGGCGCCGCCAGCCGTCGGCGATAGAAAGCGAAATTATTCGTCGAAGCGCAGGTGCTTGACGCTCTTGCCGTGGCGACGGATGAGTTTCAGTGCCTCGATGCCGACGGTGATGTGGGCCTCGACGAATTCCTCGGTGACTTTCTTGTCCGAGGCTTCTGTCTTTACGCCTTCCGGGATCATCGGCTGGTCGGATACCAGCAGCAGCGCGCCGCAGGGAATGGAGTTCGCGAAGCCGGCGGCGAAGATCGTCGCGGTTTCCATGTCGATGGCCATGCAGCGCAGTTTGCGCAGGTAGTCCTTGAAGGCTTCGTCGTGTTCCCAGACGCGGCGGTTGGTGGTGTAGACCGTGCCGGTCCAGTAATCGTGGCCGAGGTCGCGGATCATCGTGGAGATGACGCGTTGCATTGCGAAGGCCGGTAGCGCGGGAACTTCGGCGGGCATGTAGTCGTTCGAGGTGCCTTCGCCGCGGATCGCCGCGATTGGCAGGATCAAATCGCCCAACTGGTTCTTGCGCTTGAGGCCGCCGCATTTGCCCAGGAACAACACCGCCTTGGGCGGCAATGCGCTGAGCAGGTCCATCATCGTCGCCGCATTGGCGCTGCCCATGCCGAAGTTGATCATGGTGATGCCGTCGATCGTGGCGCTGGGCATCGGCCGGTCCAGGCCGACGATCGGCGCGCCGGTCAGGCGCGAGAAGGTATTGAGATAGCCGCCGAAATTGGTCAGCAGGATGTGTTCGCCAAATTGGTCCAGGCCCAGGCCGGTGTAGCGCGGCAGCCAGTTGCTAACGATCTCGTTCTTGTCCTTCATCCCGTCCTCCGTTCTCCCCATTTTGACACGAGCCGGCGACCCTGCCGAAAGTCAGGGTTGGCAGCGCGACGGACTGCCGATAGGGTGGCTGGGTTTCCGGGGAGATAACCATGTCCAGACCAACCATCGCCATCGCCTTGGCGATGCTCGCGGCAAGCGCCTCCGCGGCGCCGGCAAAGCCCGCCGCCGATCCTTATCCCAGTACCTACCAGCGCATTCCTGCCCCCGCCGTACTCATCCGCAACGCCACCGTGCTCACCGGCACCGGCGAACGGCTAGAGGGCAGCGACGTGGTGATGGACCAGGGCCGCATCGTGGCCGTCGGCCAGGGCCTGCAGGCGCCGGAGGGTGCCCAGGTCATCGACGGCACCGGCAAGTGGGTCACCCCCGGCATCATCGACGTGCATTCGCACCTGGGCGTGTACCCGAGCCCCGGCGTCAGCGCGCATGAAGACGGCAACGAGATGTCCAGCCCGGTCACGCCCAACGTGTGGGCCGAGCACGCCCTCTGGCCGCAGGACCCGGGCTTCGGCACCGCGCTGGCTGGCGGCGTCACTTCGATGCAGATCCTGCCCGGCTCGGGCAACCTGATCGGCGGCCGCGGCGTGACGGTGAAGAATGTTTCCGCCGTCACCTACCAGGCCATGAAATTCCCGGGCGCACCCTGGGGACTGAAGATGGCCTGCGGTGAAAACCCCAAGCGCGTATATGGCAGCAAGGGCGGCACGCCGATGACCCGAATGGGCAACGTCGCCGGCTATCGCACCGCCTTCATCGATGCGCAGGCCTACATGCGCAGCTGGGACAAGTATCTGTCCGGGCAGACGTCCGACGAGACGCCGAAGAAGAAATCGCGTTGGGGCAAGCAGGACGAGGAGTCAGGTGCGAAAGGCGACGAACCGCCTTCGCGCGACCTCGCCAAGGAAACTCTGATGGGCGCGATGAAGGGCGACATCCGCGTGCACATCCACTGCTATCGCGCCGACGAGATGGCGATCATGCTCGACCTCGCCAAGGAATTCGGCTTCAAGGTCGCCGCTTTCCACCATGGCGTCGAAGCCTACAAGCTGGCCGATCGCCTCGCGGCCGAAGGCGTGTGCGGCGCGCTGTGGGCCGACTGGTGGGGCTTCAAGATGGAAGCCCTGGACGGCGTGGAAGAAAACGTGGCGCTGGTCGATCGCCCGGCGAATGGTTGCGCCATCGTGCACTCCGATTCGTCCGAGGGCATCCAGCGGCTCAACCAGGAAGCGGCGAAGATGATGGCGCACGGACGCGCGGCGGGCATGGATATCCGGCCCGAACGCGCGATCCGCTGGCTTACCGCGAATCCCGCCAAGGCGCTCGGCATTGACGGCCAGACCGGCACGCTCGAGTCCGGCAAGATGGCTGACGTCGTGATCTGGAACAGCACGCCCTTCAGCGTCTATGCCCACGCGGAAAAGGTGTTCGTCGACGGCGCCCTGCTTTACGACCGCGCTGACAAATCGCGCCAGCCCAGATCCGACTTCATGCTGGGCCTGGGGGTGTCGCCATGAAGCGCCTGGTCCTTTCCCTGTTGCTGGTCGCGGGTAGCGCCACGGCGCAGGACGTATTGATTCGCAACGCCACCGTGCACACCGCCGGCAGCCGCGGCACGATCAAGAATGCCGACGTGCTGGTGCAGCGCGGCATCATCCGTTCCGTCGGCCCGAAGTTGCTGACGCCGCCCGGCGTGAAAGTTTTCGATGCCAATGGCAAGTCACTCACGCCCGGCTTGTTCGCCGGCTTCTCCGACATCGGCCTGGAAGAAGTCTCCGCTGAAAAGAGCACCGTCGACAGTTCGATTGAACTGGCCGGCACGGGCGTTCCGCAGACGCGTCCGGAATTCGACGTCACCATCGCCTACAACCCGGCCTCGATGGTCATACCCGTGGCGCGCATGGGTGGACTTACCTTCACCGCGCTCACCGCCAACTCGGGTGGCAGCCTGATCGCGGGCCAGGGCGGCGTGGTTCGCCTGGATGGCGATCCGTCGGCGGCGATGACCGGCACGCGACTGTTGTTCGTCAACCTCGGCGCGGGCGCGGATGGCATGACCGGCGGTTCGCGTGCCGGCCAGTACATGTTGCTCGACCAGGCGGTGCGCGAGGCACGCGGCCAGGCGCCCTACGCCTCACCGTATGTCTTGCTCACGCCCGCAGGCCGCGAAACATTGGCGCGCTACCTGGCCGGCGGCCGCGTGGTATTCAGTGTTGATCGCGCGGCGGACATCCGCCAGTTGCTCAGCTTCTGTCGCAAGCACGGCCTGCCGGTCCTGATCACCGGCGGCGCCGAAGCATGGAAGGTCGCGACCGAGCTGAAGGCCGCCAATGCCACCGTCTTCCTGGATGCGCTGCAGAACCTGCCCTCGGGTTTCGACCAACTGGGCTCGCGCCTCGACAACGCCGCGCTGCTGGTTCGTTCGGGAGTGAAGGTGGCGCTGGTGTCGCCCGACAGCACGCACAACGCGCGCAAGATTCGCCAGGCGGCGGGCAATGCGGTTGCCAATGGCCTGTCGTGGGAAGACGGACTCGCCTCGATTACCCGGGTGCCGGCGCAGGCGCTCGGCGTCGGCGACAAGGTCGGTCGCATCGAAGTGGGAATGGAAGCCGACCTCGCGCTTTGGGACGGCGATCCGCTGGAGGTCAGCACGCTGGCCGAGGCAGTCTGGATGCATGGCACGTCCATGCCGCTGCGCTCGCGCCAGACGCAATTGCGAGACAGATACCTGCAGGATCCAGGCACCCTGCCCCGCGCTTACTCGCGCTGAACCCATCGCTGCCGGGCGGACGTCGCCCGTCAGCGGTTTTCCGCGTCCATCGCGCGCAAGGCCAGCAAGGTCCGGCCGCCCACGCCCACGCGCTCGAAGATGTTGTGCAGGTGGGTCTTGACCGTGGTCGGGCTGATGCCGAGTTGTCGGCCGATCTGCTTGTTGCTCAAGCCGCGCGCGACACAGGCTGCGATTTCACGCTGGCGTTCGGTCATGCGCTCGCCGCCTTCTTCGTGACGGTGCACGGCCGCATGTACCTGGACCTGCGCCAGCAAGTGGGTCAACACCTGCGCAAAAAGTTTCCGGCTCAGCCACAACTCGCCCGCGCGCACCGCGCGCACCGCCTGCAGCACCTCCTCCGGCGCGGAGTCGATCGACAGGCAGCCGCGCACGCCCACCCCGATCGCTGAGAAAACGCCTTCACTGCACAGCTGCTCGAAACGGACGACCAGCTTGGGCGCAGGGTCGAAATCCGGCGGCACCGGATGGTCGGCCAGGAAGGCCGGCAGCCACGCTTCGTCAATCAACCAGACGCCGCTGCCACAGGTCGAATCCGCCAACGCGGAGACATCGTCGATGCACTGGAGCCGGTGCGGCAGGCCGGGCGCGGCATGCTGGAATGCGCCTTCGATGCGCTTTCGCCAATCACGATCCGGGCTGGCCAGCACCAGTAGATCGGGGGCCGGCTCGGAAACCACCTGTTGCGCCACGGCGTTCATCGATTACCTGTTACCTGCCAAAAAAATTGGCGTTGTGCATCACAGCAAACGCAGCCGCCGCACAGATGCGGTCATCGGCATACATCCAACGGCGTATTGCTCCATTTGGCGTATTCCGCCTAGCGGCGGCACGGCTGATTCTTGCCCTCCCCCGACAGCGTGGGGCTGTCGGCACTCCGCGAAAAATATCAAAAAGGAGAATCACCATGCGACGAGTACCTGCATCTGCCAGCCGGTGGCGGTCGCTGCCCCGGGCTGGTCTGTTCGTTTCCCTCCTCCTGGCCTGCGGAGCCGCACTGGCCGGCGCGCCGGTGAAGGATCCCAACGTCTTCGAGCTCGATGGCAATGCCCATGACCAGGCGCCCGCGGGCGACGACTGGGAATTGATCGCGCCTGACGGAACCGGCGGAAATGCATTGCGAGGCGTCTTCATTACCGACTCGGTGACGGGAGACGACAAGATCTTCCACGGCGGCGGTTCGAAAGACGTGCGCGATATCAGCCAATGGGGCGCCACCACGGGTGAACCACCCGACAAGAACGATATCGAACACGCCTACGCGGCCGCTTACAACGTCGGCGGCGACCTGGTCATCTATTTTGGCCTGGACCGCTTCTCCACGGACGGCGACTCGGCGATGGGTTTCTGGTTCTTCAAGAACAACATCGGCACCACCGCCACGGGCTTCAGCGGTGTGCATGCGGTTGGCGACATCCTGGTGACCAGCGACAACGTCACGGGCGGCACCGTCAGCGTCATCAACGTGTTCAAGTGGGTGGGCGGACAGAATCCGCTGCAACTCCTGGCGTCGTCGACGACGGGCGGTGGCAGTACTGATGGCGCAGGCGTGTTCTGCCTCACCAACACCTACGCCTGCGCGATACGCAATGCAACGGCGCAACCGGTACCGGCAAGCTGGGGCGGCTACACCTTCAAGGGCGCGGGCGCGGTCAACGACTTCCCGCCGTTTGCTTTCTATGAGGGCGGCGTCAACATCAGCGCGCTGCTGGGCGGGTCGGAGACACCCTGCTTCAGTTCCTTCATGGCGATGACGCGCACCTCGGCTTCCGAGACCGCGCAACTCAAGGACTTTGCCCTGGGTGCGTTCCCGCTTTGCGGCATTTCGGTCGGCAAGGCCTGCGTGGTCGATGCTGACAGCCCGAAGATCAACAGCGATGGCGAAAGCATCCACACCAAGTTCAACATCCCGATCACCAATACGGGCGTCGGCACGGTCTATGACCTTTCCATCGAGGAAGACACCGCGCTGCCAGGCAGCTTCGCCACTTCTTGCCATGTCAGCTCGCCGATCGTCTCGGGCAACATGTCCACCGATGGCGCCGTTGCAGTATTGGCGTCGCTCGGCGCGGGCGCCACGTCGAACATCATCGTGGAATGCGACAGCAAGGCCAATCCACTGGTCAACTCGGTGACGGCACGCGCGAAGTCCACGCAAGCCCAGGCCAACCGCGACTTGTCGGCTTCGCACACGACAGGATCCGGTGAAACCTGCGCCGTGCAACCCGACCCGGCGATCATCGTCACCAAGGAATGCGCTCCCTCGACGGGTGCGCCCACGGGCGTCAAGCTAAAGGTGGGCGGTGGTTTCGAGGTCTGCGTGAATATCTCGGTGAAGAATGACTCGGTCGAATCGCTCAAGAGCGTCAGCATCACCGACAACCACATCGGTGCATTGCTGACCGGCGGAACGCTGACTCCGGGCCAGACCGTGACGTACAACAACCAGTGCTACACGGCGACCAACGCCGATGGCAACGAGACCAATCCGGCTGAGGCCGCATTCAGCGACGAGGTCAACGTGAGTGGCGTCGGTGCGATCAGCGGCGAACCGGTAGGCGACCCGGCACTGCCGGAAGCCACCGCTACTTGCAAGCTATGCCCTTGCAGCGGACCGAGTTGCGCTCCGTAAACGTGGCAGGTGGGTAATGGAAGGGCGATGGCTTCGGCCATCGCCCTTTTTATTGCTGCGTCGCTGGCGTGGCTACTGCACCGAAAACGTGGTATTCGCCGTGGCTGTCTGGTTGCCGATCTTGGCTTGCGCGCGCAAGCCATAACCGCCCCGCGCATCCTTCTTGGCCAGCTTGTAGACGGCGCTGGCGGTGCCGTTGCTGCCAGTGACAGCGTTGACGCTGACACTGCTGCCGTTCGGGCGGGTGATGGTGAACGTGACGCTGATGCCGACGACCGGAACCCCGTTGTCGAGGACCTGCGAACCCATGCCAACCGTTTCACCACGAAGATAGGACGCCTTCGACGTCGCCACCGTCTCCGTGAGGTTGCTCGTGCTGCCACCGCCGCCGCCACCACCGGCCTGCATCGTCACATCGACCACCGCGCCCGTCGCATCGGTGGAAACAACTTTCACTGTGACTTTGGCGACCGAATCGGCATAGGTCGCACCCGCCATCAGCGCGCTGTCCCACAGATCGACGAAGCCCGAACTGGTATCGCTGTTGGGCGTCATGTCGAGCAGATAGGTGCTGTCGCCATCGCCCTCGGTGGCCGTGCGAACCAGCACGCCCTTCGACAAGGTCCCGTAATAACCGAGCACGGTATCGAAGCCGGTCGGCTGGCGATATTCCAGGTAGTACCAGGTGGTTGCTCCGCTGGCATCGATGCCGCGCGGGATGCGCACTGCGCGCGTGCCGCTGGTTCCGGAGTACGGGGCCAGCGTGACGCGGCCGCTCGCCGACATCGTCACCATGCCGGTCGACCAGCCCAGGCGTTGCTTCTGGAACGCGTTGTAGTGGCCTTCCAGGTTGCCCATGATGTCGGCCGCATCGCCGTAGCTGAGCGGCGTGCAGGTGGTGCCCAGCGGACTGAGGTCGCAATCGAGTCCGTGCGAGTGCATCAGGCCCAGGTTGTGGCCGAACTCGTGTCCGAAATTTTCCAGGTCGAACTTGCCATTGAACCAGGCGCGCGTGTTCGCGCCACCCACGTCGGCCAGGCCGGCCCAGGTGCAGGCGTTTTTCGGGAAGACATAGAACTTGCGCGTGTAGGCGGAAAGATTGTTGCCGGCCGAAGTCGCGGCCTGGTCGGCGAGCTGGCTGATCTGCGCGGGGTCGCAGGCCGACTTGCTGATCGGCAAGGTGTACCAGCCCATGACGCTGCCCGACAGCCAGGCCTGGCCGCCGGAGTTTTCGCGAAGGAAGGCATCGGTGGTTCCGAACACGGCCTGCTGCACCGTGGCCGCACTTACCGGCTGGGTCGTGGCATCACTGAAGTTGACCAGGATGACGGCCACGTTCTGCACGCCCGTGGCGTACGCCAGCTCGGCTGGGGCAGTGGCGGCGAGTTCGACGGTGCCAGTGCTGTCGAGCGCCAGCACGTTGCCCAGGCGGCTGCCGCGCGCGCGGACCGTGCTGCCGCTGGTCAGCCGACCACCATTTCGAACGCCTGCCAGCTCCACGCGCCGGGACGCCTGGTCCACGAAGTAGCGCTCGACTGCGCGGCCGTTGGCATGATCTTCCACCTGGATTTGCAGCCGGCCCTGCACCAGTCCGACGTTCGCCGACGCTGGCAGTATCGCCATGGAAACCGCAAGGCCGAAAAGGACAGCGCCGATCCGGCGCACGCGCGTAACTGTGTTGGTTCGAGACATTCAGGGCACCGTGGAAATGGGGGGAGGCGGCCAGGAGGCGGCCGAACTATAGGTGCCCGGTGTCGGCGCAAAATGTAGATGCGGTCTCAGTTTTGACGTTCAGGAAAGCGGCAATTTCGCCATTCGCAACACGCATCACACGCGTCGCATGTCGTCGCACGCGGTCACAATTGCGATACGCTGCCGGTTGCACGGCAAGCCCGCCGGAATGGAATCCAGACGATGGCTACGAAATATTTCCTGCGCCTTCCCGAACCCGCCAATGCACGCGGAAACGACATCGACCTCGCGTTCCGCAGCGAGGGCGCGGAGGGGTTGGCAACCGAGTTCCAGGACGCGCTGCGCAGCGCGGGCTTGTTCGAACGTTGGCGCGCCCGCCAGGAAGATCCCGACGCCGTGGACGTGTCTCTCGGCGCCGTTGATCCGGCCGCCACCGTGCGCGGCGAACAGAGCGGACTCGCCATCGACCTGGTCGCGACCACGTCCCTGCCCGGCAACGTGTTCAAGCACCGCCTGCGACTGCTTGCAGGCAGTGGTTGGGAACTACGCGATGTAACTGCCGGCTAATTCCCGGCGCGATTCGACCCTAGCCGGTGCGCACGCACTGCTGGGCGCCGGTATCGCAAGTCCAGCCACCTGCGCACATGTCGGACGTCTGGCAACTGGTGCGGCACAACCCGGACACGGGTTCACACAGGTAGCCGCCGCTGTTCCGGCAATTGGACTCGGCGCCTGCGGTGTTGCGGCTGGTCTCGGGGTTCGGGCAATAAGCGCGGACCTCACTGCCACCGACGTTGGTCAGATTGTCGACACGCTGCTTCAGCGCCGCGTTTTCCTCGCGCAGTCGGGCGTTCTCCCGCTCCAGTCGCGCCTTTTCCAGGGCTTCGGTGTTGAGCTGCGTGGCCTGCGTTGCTGGCCGCGGGGCCATCTGCAACTGCTGGATGGGCACGACGTTCTGGGCCGAGGCGATGGAAGCAGCGAACAGGCACGCAAGCAAGGCGGCAACTTTCGGACTCATGACCCACTCCCCTGGATTGGTGTGAAAATCATACGCCATGGGGCGGGGCTGGCAAGCCGCCCGGGTTTGCGCACAATAGCCACACTCGCCAGGGGAGCGCGAATGACTATGCCGGACTGGCGCGGCGCGGCCTAGGCCTTGTCCGGATACGTCTTGCGGACGTAGTCAACGCTGGTCCTGACGAGTTTTTCCAGCACCTTCTGATCAATGTCGGACAATCGCCTTATATACAGACAGGACTTGCCGGTCTTGTACTTTCCCAGCTTGGCCATCAAGGCTTCACTGGCCAGGAATCCCGGCACGATGTAGAGGGTCAGGTCGGGCTTGCGCGACGCGAAGCCGGTGATGCAGGCATCGCCCTTGTGGCCGCTTTCGTATTCGTAGTGGTAGTTGCCAAAGCCGACGATGGTCGGCCCGAACATGTACGGCTTGCAACCCGTGGCCCGCTGCATCATGGCGGCCAGCGCCAGGCAATCCTTGCGGCGATCGTCATCGGCGATGGCGGCGATGAAGTCGTCAACGCTTGCCGAGGTGGCGCGTGTCTTGTTCTCGGCCATGGCCTTGCCTCCCTGACTCGAAGGCAAACGATATCACCGTTCCCGGCGCGGCCACGCGGCCTTTCCGCCGCCCTCCTGGGCCGGCGAAAGTTGCGCCGAATCCTGTCCCAGCACCGGCGCCGCAAACGGCGCAGGGCCCGGCGTGCGGGCGAACTTCAGCGGATGCGCCACGCCGCGATAACGGCCGACCACCGGATGTTCGAGCGTGGCGACCATGCCCTCGGCCAACACCTGCGGGTGGTCGAACATGTCTTCGATCCGACGCGCAGCGGCGCACGGCACTGCGTCGCCAAATTCGATTTCCCAGTCCATCGCGCTGCGCTGGCCGAGACTGTCGTGCAGGCGCGGAATGATGTCGGCGGCATGTTCGGCGCGCTTGCGCACCGTGTCGTAGCGCGGATCGTCGGCCAGGTCGGCCATGCCGGTCTTCTCGCACAGCGCCTTCCAGAATCGCGCCGTGTTTGCCGAAAGATATAGATAGCCGTCGCGCGTCGGATGGATGCCGGTGACGCCGCCCGAACGCATGTCGCGGCCGATATCCAGGGCCTCGCCTTCGGCCCAGATCATCCGCGCCGATTGCATGGTCAAGGCGCTGCGCAACAACGAAACACCGACGAACTGCCCCAGCCCACTGCGCTCGCGCTCATACAGCGCGGATGCGACGCCGGCCGCCAACAATGCGGCCGCGTAGTAGTCCACGACCGATCCATAGATGATTTCCGGCGCCTTGCCCGGCTTGCCCTGCAAGGTGCACATGCCGGTCATCGTCTGCAGCACCTGGTCGTAGCCGGCCTTGTCGCGCAACGGCCCCGTTTCGCCATAACCGGTGACTGCACAGTAGATCAGGCGGGGGTTGATCAGGTTCAGACGCTCGTGGTCGATGCCCAGGCGCGGCGGCACGCTCGGCCGGAAGTTGTGCACCAATACGTCGGCCTCGCGCACCAGCTTGAGCAGCGCGGCGTGGTCCGCAGGCTTCTTGAGGTCGAGCACGATGCCACGCTTGCTGCGGTTCACGCCGAGGAACGCGCGGCTTTCGCTGGGCAAGGTGGACGGATATTGACGCAGGTTGTCGCCGTCCGGCGGCTCGACCTTGATCACGTCGGCGCCCTGGTCGGCGAGCAGCGTGCAACCGTAGGGCCCGGCGATGTAGGCGCTCAGGTCGAGCACGCGCACGCCCGCCAGCGGACCGGCGCTGGTCGGGGTGATCGGGGCCTGGCCGGCGTTGCTGCCGGGTGCCGCGGGATCGTGCCTGGAGTTATCCATGTCCGTGCGTTTGCGGGTACCGGGTCGGGATGTGGCGACTGTGATGCTTCGACAAGCAAAGAAACAGGCGGGCTTGATATGTTCTGGAGCCACAATTTATTGCGTGAGCCATTCGGGCCCCGGTCTTCACGGCGGGCTGCCCGCCTCGAGGGTGGGCGCAACGGACAGCCAGGTCAGTCGCCAGGCGCCATCCTTGCGGCCGCCGGCCTGGAAGTAGGGTTCGAATACGATCGGCTCACGCTGGCCGGTCTGCCACTGGATGCGTGGCGCCGCATCGCCGGGGACTGTCGCCAGTTCATGCAGGCACGCGTCTGCCTGGCCATCGGGAAGCAACAGCGTCTCGTCGAGCCTGAAGCCGTCGATCAGCCCGGTCGAATACACCAGCGGCCCGCGGGTGATGCCGAGGTACTCGAATCGACGGACCTCCTGGCGCACCGTATTGCCGTCCGGCGCCTTCGACTCCTGCACGTTGCAATCGATGGCCCGATGCGCGCGCGGCGCCATCGGCAGCGACAAGTGCACGATATCGCCACTGCGCCAGGTGCGGTCGAGACGAAAATGTCCGCCAGCGGACGCGCTGGCCGCAGCTTCGCCGGACACCGACACGCGCGCGCCCTGGCACCAGGCGGGAATGCGCAATTGCAGGACGAAACGCGCCGGTGCATCGACCTGCACGGCCAATTCGACATCGCCGACGTAGGGATAGCCGGTCTTCTGCTCGATCCGTACCTTGCCCGCGCCGACGTGCGTGAACTCCACCGCACCGGGCGAATACAGTTCCACGCTGATGCCCTCACTGCCCAGCGCGCGGTAGGAAAGCGCCGGTAATTCTTCCAGCGCCATCGCGCCACTCGACTTGCAGCAACGCCAATAGGTCGTATGCACCCTGCGCCCGTTGCCGAACGAGTAGTAGCACCAGTCTTCGCCGTCCGGCGCCTGTGCGCCCAGCAAATCGTTGTAGGCGCTGCGCTCGATTTCGTCGGCAAAGCGGGCCTCACCCGTGATGTCGAGCAACTCGCGGTTCAACTGGATCCAGGCCAGGGTTGAACAGGTTTCGACATAGGCGCGCGGATCGAACACGCCGGCCGGATTGAAGGTCTCGCGCGATCGCGATGACGCGCCGCCCCAAGGGCCGCCGCCCAGGCTGAGATGGAACTCGCGGATGTTCTGCCAGATCGCAATCGCGGCATCGCGGTAATCATCCAGGCCCGTTGCGCGGAATAGTTTTGCCAGCCCGACCATGTTCCAGATCAACTGGTAGGCCTTTCCGGTGGCAATTTCGGAAGCATCCTTTCCTTCGAGGGCCGCCGTCAGGAAGGCGCTTTGCGGACGCGCCTCGGCCTGGTCGAGGATCGTTTCTGCGAGCTGCAGGTAGCGACGTTCACCGGTTGCAAAATGAAGTTCCAGCGCGGGGTCGAGCAACACCGTTGCCGACAGGCCGTGGTGGTTGCCGAGTTCGGTAACGTCGATGCCCTCGTCCACCAGCGTTCGCCAGCACAGGTCGCCGATGCGGCGCGCAGCATCGAGGTAGCGCGCATTCGGAAACTGCCGGTGCACTTCAAGCAGCCCGAGCAACAGGTAGGCGTGGTTCCAGATGTCCCAGGTGCGCACGCTCGGCGCGCCATCCCAGGACCCTGGCTTGGGCGGCTGCCGGCGCATGAAGCGATGGTCACTTGCGTAGGTGCCGAGGTAACCGTCGGCTTCCTGCACACCGACCAGGTAATCGGCGACGCGCAAGACACTTTTTCGAAGCGTCGCATCGTCGCTGCGCGCCGCCGACTTCGCCGCCGCCACCAGCCACTTGCCGGCGTGCTCGCCATACCAGTCGCCTTCGCGGTTTTCCTTGCGCTTTTCCGGCGCGAACAAGGCGATGGCGGGGCTGTTTTCGCTGACGATGAATTTCGACAGCCGGCCGCGGCGATTGGCATCGAGCGCCGCGCCGAGCAGGCCATCCAGTTGGATTTTCAGGTGGGTCATCCCGGATAGTGTGCGTTCAAGCGGCGTCAACGACGCAGCGGAAGCCGATGGTGCCGGCGCGGTCCTTGCAGGGCGCCATCAGCAGGTACTTGCCATGCTGGTCCAGCCGGTATGCCTGCGGAAAATACCAGTGCGACGTTTGCGGCTGGTAGGAACTCCCGCCGCGCAGGATCGCCGCGCGCGTGTGTTCGTCGCGGAATTCATCGGTCCATTGCCAGACATTGCCCACCAGGTCCATGACACCGAACGGGCTGGCGCCGGCCGGATGCGCATCCACGTTCGCGGGCGGCGCCAGCCGACGTCCGCGATTCGTGGCGGGCACGGCATCTTCGCGCCAGTCATCACCCCAGGGATAGACACGACCGTCGCTGCCTTGCGCGGCAAACTGCCACTCCCATTCATGCGGCAGGCGCTTGCCCGCCCACTGCGCATAGGCGCGCGCGTCTTCGATCGACACCCAGGTAACAGGCTTGTCTTTCCAGCCCGCCGGTGGCGCCCCATCCACCCAGTCACGAAGGAAGTGGTGCGAATCTGCAGGTGTGTAGCCGCTGTCGCGAATGAACTGGTGGAATTGCGCATTGGTAACCGGATAGCGGTCGATGTGATACGGAGCGAGTTGCATGCGCCGGCGATGGCCGCGGCGCGGACAGTCTTCCCACGGGTATTGCACATCCACGCCCGCCCAGGTCTGGCCCTCGATCTCGATGCCACCGACCACGAACTCGAACTCGCCACCGGGTATCGCGACCATGCCTTCGGGCGCGGTCGCAGCAGGGCGTGTCGTCGTCGGGGCAACTATCGTTTGTTCGATCGGCTTCCATTCCTTCGACAAGGACTGCAGCGACGTCGTCGCATGCTCGCGCATGAGGGCCAGGAACGATTCCAGGTTCGCCGGCTGCACGCCGGCTGCGACCGACAGCACCGCGCCGAATCCGCGCGGCTCCAGCGCGAACTCCAGCACCGCCGAACCATCCCGTTCCAGGGCTTGAAGCGGCTGCCCGTTCCATAAATCGAAGTAGCGAGTGCCTGCGACATGCGCGACGCTGAGTTGCTCGCCGACTACCGTGTATTCATTGCGATTGACCAGCGTCCACGCGCACAGGCCTTCGCCGGGGAAGCGGCTGGCGAATACGCCTGCCTGCAAGGTCGGCGCGTAGGGCCGCCAGTCCATGCTGACCATCAAGGGCGCGAACTCGCGCTGTATCGCCGAGATTCGGCGCAGTGTTTCCGCGTCTCGCGGCGTCAGCTGGTTCCAGATGCCCCAGATGTTTTCCCAGGCGTTGTAGCCAACGCCGTTGAAGAAGATGTACTGGAAGTCGTTGTTGCGGTCCCTGCCCCAACGGTTCTCGTAGTTGATCATGTGCCGCGGTTCGAGCCATTTGAACTTGGCGACCGAAGGCACCACGTCGGTGGGCACTTTCTTGCCCCAGCTCTGCACGTTCCAGATCAATGCTTCCTCGGCGCTGATGGTGGACTCGGGTTGCAACACCACGGCCTTGCCGCGCGCCAGGCAGGCATCGAAAAACGCGCGCGGCACGCCGTTGTAGGTGTCGCCGTTCACGCCATCCGCGCCCACCGCCTGCACCAGCTCGGCCATCGCTTCCCAGTCGGATTGCGGATGCTCGCGGGTGCCGTTGTCCCAGGGCATGGTCGGCAGGAACACACGCACGCCGCGCCGATGGAAATCATCCACTGCGCCGCGCAGGCCTTGCAGGCCGCCGGGCATGTCGGACGCCAACTCGGTCTTGTTGCGGTCGTCGATGCCGATGTTGGGATAGACGAACCAGAGCAGCACACTGTCGATGCCGCCGAAGCGCGCCTGCAGGTCGTCGAGGTAGCGATCCACCGTGTAGCGGCCCGCATCGGGATCGTAGAAATAACGATCCTCCACCATCATCTGCGCGTGCACGAAATTCTTCTGCGCCCACTGCAGGTCGGGCCTGCGGTAGTTAGCATCGTCGTAGCCGATCCGGGTCAGGTGCTCGCGGCGCCAGTCCAGCAGTTCGGAAATCCAGTCCTCGCTGGTGCCGTTGACATCCATCTTCCAGTGGCCAATCTCGGCGAAGGGCCAGCCCGGCGCCTTGCCCGGTGTTGGCAGGTAGCGCTGGGTGGTGACATGCGAAAACTTGAATTCGGTTTTCACCGGCCGACGCGGGGCGGTTGGATCGAGGCTATCGTCGTGGTCATCGTTCATGGCCTGGCCCCGTCGGTCGCCAATAATGCTTCCACTTCCATGCGCGTCGGAATCGCCGATTGCGCACCGAGCCGGCTGCAGGCGATGGCCGATGCCGCACTGGCCTCGCGCAAGGCGCGGGGCAAGGACTCACCGCGGCCCATCGCGGCCACCAGCGTGCCGCAAAACGTATCGCCTGCGCCGGTCGTGTCCACGGCATCAATGGTAAAGGCTGGCTGCTGCAGCAAGTCGCCCTGGTACCGGGCGACGCAGCCACGCGCACCCATCGTCACGATCACGCAGGGCACGTCGATGCGCGCCAATGCCTGTGTCACGTCGCCGTGCACACCGCTCACCATCGCCAGTTCACCTTCATTCACGACCAGCACGTCCAACAGTGACAACAACGAGGCGGGGATGCTGCGCGCGGGTGCAGCGTTCAATACGACCTGCACGCCAGCCGCGTGCGCGGCGCGGGCATAGGCTTCGACCGTTTCAATTGGAGTTTCAAGTTGCAGCAGAAGCGCGCCGATGCCTGCCAGGTCCGGCAGGTGTTCCGCGCGCAAGCTGGAGTTGGCGCCGGGCGCCACGGTGATCGCGTTTTCGGCATCGTCGGACAGGCAGATGAAGGCTGTGCCAGTGGGACGTTCCGGGCAACGCACGATATCGAGTTGCACACCCGAGGATCGCAGTGAATTTTCGATCGGCATCGCGAATGGATCCGCACCCAGCGCCAGCAACATGCGTGTCGGGGCCCCGCCAGCGCGCGCGCAGGCAATGGCCTGGTTGGCGCCCTTGCCGCCGGGAAATGTCGCGAAGTCACGACCAAGCACCGTCTCGCCCGGCGCCGGCACGTGCGATGCCCGGATCACGAAATCCAGGTTGGCCGAGCCGGCCACCAATACGGTCCTGGCGCTCATGGCACCAGCGCCTGGTAGACCAGCGCCATGATCTTGCGACCGACGCGCGGCAGGTCGCCCGGCTGTTCGTTGGGGATGTGCTGCATCAACGCGATGGCGTACAAGTCTTCTTCCCGATCAATGAAATAGGTCGTCGACGCCGCACCGGACCAGCCGTACAGTCCCGGCGACACGGCCACGCCCCAGCGCGCGACATCCAGCACCACGTAACCGCCCAGGCCGAAGCCTTCGGCCGGGCCGAACTGGTTGACCGGCGGATCGAGCATGGTCAGGTGGTTGCGAAACATCATGTCCACGGTCTTGCGTCCGAGTATCGACGCGCCGTCGAGTGCGCCGCCGTTCAACAACATCTGGCAGAAGCGCGCGTAATCGGCAGCCGTTGAATACAGGCCGCCGGCGGCGCTCGGATAGCGGCGCAAGGGCTCGCCCGGCAGCAAGGCGCTTGGGCCATCGGCGATCACAAGCTTGCCCTCGTCTCCCATCGTGGTGATGTCCACGGCGCGGCTGCGTTTTTCATGCGGCACGCGGAAACCGGTATCCACCATCTTCAGCGGATCGAGGATGCGCGCCTGGAGGAAGGCATCGAAGGGCTGCCCGCTGATCACTTCCACGACGCGCGCCGCCACTTCCATCGCCGCGCCGTCGTAGCCGAAACGCGTGCCGGGGTCGGCGGCCAGGGGCACGCTGGCAAACCGGTCGACGAAACCTTTCAGGTCTTGCGCCGAATACGGATCGGCGCGCTCGAGCAGCACGCCGGCCTCGTCATCACCGTCCAGGCCCGCCGGAAATCCAGCGGTGTGCGTCAGCAAGTGGCGAATGCGGATCGGGCCCTTGGCCTCGCGCAGCGTGGGTGAATCCGCCGTGCCGCCGGCGAACACCTTCGCGTCCTTGAACGCAGGCAGGAAGCGCGACACCGGATCGTCCAGGGTCAGCTTGCCTTCTTCCACCAGCATCATCACCGCGACGGTCGCGACCGTCTTGGTCATCGAATAGATGCGAAAGATGTCATCGTGCTGCATCGGCTGCGTGCGCGCGATGTCGCGATAGCCGTAGGCCTTCCAGTCGACGATGCGACCATGGCGCGATACCAGCGTCACGCCGCCGAGGTAGCCCTTGGCGTCAGTGTTGTCGCGCATGAAGCGATGCAGGCGTTGCAGCCGCTCGGCGGAAAATCCGCCGTCGCGTGCTGGCGCGGTGGCCGGGCCAGGCCTTGGGTTGGCGGGCGATGCGTTGGCGCGCGCCGCATGAGGCAACGCGGCAAGAGCCAGCGCAGCGACCAGCAGGGCAGCGAGTGGGGAGCTCGACATGGGTCCTATCCTAACCGGACACGCGTCGCCCCACGCAGTGCGTGGGGCGACGGTGTCGGCGTGCCGGAGGGGGCACGCCAGCGGAGGGCTGGATCAGAACGTGTACGAGTAGGTGACGGACGTGAAACGGCCACGACCGGCCCAGTAGTTCTGGAAGAAGTCCACCTGCGACCAGGCCAGGATGTACTGCTTGTTGAAGACATTCTCGATGCCGACGGTGACCTTGCCCATGTCTTCGAACTTGTAGTTGACGCTCAGGTCGAACAGCGTGTGGCCGGTGGTTTCTTCATTGAAGACGTCGACCGTGGTGCCATTGGACGGCCGGGTCTCCCTGGCATGCAGGCTGCGATCGGCCAGGCGGGTAACGCCGAGCGTCATGTCGCCTTGCGGCAGGAAGTTCCAGATCAGGGAAGCGCCGAACTTGTCGGGGCTGATGTCCGCCACGCCCATCGGACGAACCATCGGCCCGCCGTTGTAGAACGAGGTCATGCCAGCGCTATGCGAATACAGGCCGGTAACTTTCAGGGTCGGGCTGAAGCGCCAGTCGCCACTGAGCTCGAAGCCCTTGATGCGAACCGGGGCGCGAGCCAGGATGTAATCGTTGGTCGCCGGATCGACCACCAACGATGCGCCAAACGGCGAGCGCGAGTCGTAGTGCGAACCGGCCAGCGAACCCCGGCTGCCGCGCCAGTTGAAGCCGATCTCGCGGTTCTTGAAGATGATCGGGAACAGGTCGTCGATGCGCTCCACCGACAGGCCGGGCGTGTTGATATTTCGAAGCGGGATACCGATATTCGGCAGTGTGAAGCCCTCGCCATACGAGGCGAACACCGAGAAGCCGCCGCCAATGCGCCAGATGGCGCCGAAGTTGGTCAGGTTTTCCTTGTACTGGACGTTGCCACCTTCGACGTCCACGCTGTTGCGGAAGTAGGTGGTGGTGTAGTCATCCACCGTCAACTCGTCGTCCTGGCGACGGAAGCCGCCGCTCAGGGTGACCGGACCGATTTCCCAGCTGGCCTGCGTCCAGAACGCCGTGCTGTCGTATTCCATCGGCGGCACCCAGACGCGGTCGGTCAGCGCCAGGCGCTGCTGCGCTTCGTCATAGACAAGGTCGACGCCAACCCGAATTTCCAGGCCTTCGATACCGAAGGCTTCCGGGCGTGCCCATGCGGTACGCCAGCCATGCTTCTTCGAGTCGATCTCGGATTGATCGAAGATGCGCGGCCCGCAGGGAGTCGACGGATTGAAGCACTCCGTCTCTCCTTCATTGGGGACCCGCTCGATCTGCTTGTCATTGCCGTTTTCCGGCAGGTAGCGCATGGCCTGGTCGGCATTGTAGAAGTCGACGACCAGCGTGCCGCCGAACACATCGGCATGGCTGTACTTGACGGTGAATTGTTCGAAGTCGTTGAACTCCGCCTTGCTGCCGAAGATGCTGCCGCGCTCGGAGGTGTTGGTGATGGGATCGGCGCAGGTGCCCGGACGGCAACCCAGCACCTGGATGTAGTCACCATGGCCCTTGATCTTGAAGTTGCTGTAGCTGGCCTGGATGCGCTGAACGCCGTCCTCGCCAAAATTGAAGCCGCCTTTCAGGAACATGTTGTCGGCGGTGGAATCGGACACCGAGCCGCTGGTGTTCATGCCGATGCGACGGCCGTCGCCGTCATACGAAATACCGCGCTCGATGCGGGCGATGCTGCCGATGAAATCGAAGTCGCCACTCTTGTATGCATGCGTCAGGCCGAGCTTCCAGCCGGAACTGTCGTCCTCGAACTGGCTGCTGTAGCGGGCGACGATCGTGGTTTCCGGGCCTTCCTTGGTCGGCGATCGCGAGATGTAGTTGATGACGCCACCGGCACCGCCGATGCCCTCCGATGCCGAGGGGCCGTTGATCACTTCGATGTTTCCGATCACGCCCATGTCGGTGAAGGTGCCGTTGCGGGTGCCTTCGCGAAGCGGAGAACCCTGCGGCACGCCGTCGAACAGGCGCAGCGCAATTCGGCCGCGCAGGTTTTCGCCGGAGTTGCTCATGGCCTGCGAGGATTCGGCATAACCGGGCACCGTGCGCGACAGCACTGCGGTGGCGTCTTCGGTCACCGCCAGCGTGTGCGCGACTTCCTCCTGCGATATCACCGTGATGGCGCCGGGAATCTGGTCAACGGCCTTCGGGCTGCGCTGGCCGGTGACGATCACTTCGCCGAGGGTCTTTACTTCCTCTTTCTTCTTCGCCTCGTCCGTCGCGTCGGCATCGGGCGCGGGTGCGGGGGCGGTTTCTTGCGCATGCACGCTGGCGCTCATGGCGGATGCCAGCAGGATGGAACCGATCGCAGCGGATAAGGGTTTGATCATGGCGAGTCTCGATGATTTAGTTATGGGCAGCGGAACCCGACGGGCTCCGGCTCTGTGCTGCGGATTGCAGACCGCGGCTTATCCGCGTGTCCCCCGACATCGCCCTCCCAGGCGCGGCGTGTTGCAGCAGAGCCTATGCTCTAGTGGCCGGGGGTAGAACCGGCGACGGCTATATTCAGAGCCTAGGATTTGTATTGATCAGCGGCGGGCGGGCGCGCCCTGCATCGCCTTGCGCGATTCCTGCAGGAAGACCGACACCAGCCGTTCGCGCACGCTCGACCGCGACCAGATGATGCCCAGCCGGCGCGGCACCGAGGCATTGGGCACGGGGATCCGGGCCAGGCGCAGGCCCTCGGGCCAGGGCGGTGCCCAGTCGGGCACCAGCGACACGCCCAAGCCCCGGTCCACCATCACGGCAATGGCATTAAGTGCATTCAATTCAAAGCGTTCGCGCGGGACGATGCCGGCAGCGCGCAGGTATTCGTCGGCCTGGCGGCCGCCCCACTGGTTGCGGTCGTAGCGGATCAGCGGCTGCGTGGACAGCAGTTCGTGCGGGTCGCGCCCGGCCATGGATTCAGGCGCGATCACGATCAGGGGTTCTTCGCGCAGCAGCTGCCACTCGCAGGTCTTGGGCAGGGAAAACGGCGCCTGCAGCACCAGGGCGGCGTCGAGGTCGCCCTGCTCCACGTCCCGGCACAGCTCGGCCGAATAACCGGGCTTGATGAATACGTTTATCAGTGGAAACGTTTCCACCATCCGCGCCAGCGTGTCGGGCAGCAAGCCGATCAACGCCGTGGTGCAGGCGCCGAGTCGGAGTTCGCCCGACACCGCGCTGTCGTTGGCCACGCTGCGCAGGTCGGCCACGTGCCGCAGCAGTTCGCGGGCGCGCTGCAGGATGCGCGAACCTTCTTCGGTGACACTGACGGTGCGGCCGACCCGGGCGATCAGCGGTGCGCCGATCTCACGTTCGAGGGTGCGGATCTGCTGCGCCACGGCCGCTGGCGTGATGTTCAGCACCCGCGCCGCAGCCGCCATCGAACCCTGGTCCACCACGATCACGAAGGTATTGAGGAACTGGGTTTCCATGGCCGCCCACGTTTTGTCGTGGGCAGACTATACCGGCAAGCCCGGGCTGGCTCCTGCCAAATGGCAGGGCACTCAGTCGCTGGCGTGGTCCGGATAGATGGTCAGGCCCGCCAGCGAGCGTTTCGGCGCAGGGAAGAAAAGACTCGCCAGGTAGCCGATCACGATGCACAGCATGATCGAAATCGCCAGGTAGAAATAAGGGTGCACCAGGTCCATGGACCAGGCGACCAGCGTCAGCACGATGCTCGAGCCGATGCCGATGGCCACGCCGGCGGAGTTGGCCCGGCGGGTGAACATGCCAAGCGTATAGGCGCCCGCGAAACCGCCACCCAACAAGCCCGCCAGTTCGATGGACACGTCGAACAGGGAGTGGATGTCGTAAGTGGACAGCAGCAATGCCAGCCCGATGCCAACCAGTCCCACCGCGACCGTCATCCACTCGGCGAACCGGACGCTCTGTTTTGGCGTCGGGTTCTTCACCAGCTTTTCGTAGAAGTCCACGGATGCAAGCGTGGCGACGCTGTTGATGATGCTCGACAAGGTGGACATCGCCGCTGCGAAGATGCCGGCGATGATCAGTCCGGTGATTCCCATCGGCAGTTCCGCCGCGATGAACAAGGGGAAGGTCGCATCGATGGGTAGCAAGGGATTCATCCGCTCGGGATTTTCCTTGTAATAGACGAACAATGCAGTGCCGATGCCGTAGAACACGAAGCCGCCCGGAATCATGATCGCCGCCATGGCCCAGATCGAACGACCTGCTTCCTTGGCCGACTTGGTGGACAGCACGCGCTGCATCAGCACCTGGTCCTTCGGAAACGTCAGCACGACATCGAACACCACCAGGAAGATGAAGCCCCAGACGGTGGCCTTGGTCAGGTCGAAGCTGAAGTCCAGCAGGTGGGTCTTGTCTTCCGCCATCGCCGTGGCGACGAACTCGGGCAACCCGCCGTTGATCTGGAACACGATGAAGCCGATCGCGAACAAGGCGCCGCCCATCATCACGAACATCTGCACGAAGTCGGTCCAGATGACGGCCTTCATGCCTCCCAGCGCGGTGTACAGGATCGTGAAGCCACCCATGATCAGGATGCTCCACACCACGTCGATGCCGGTGATGGTGGCGATGGCCAGCGCCGGCAGGAACAGGATCACGCTCATCCGGCTGCCGATCTGCATGGCGATGCACAGCGCACTGGCCAGCATGCGGATTGCCGGGTGGAAACGCGTCTCCAGATAGGAAAACACCGACATCAGGTCCAGCCGGCGCAGCACCGGGACGATCCAGGTCGCCACGAACATCAAGCCGAACACGGCGATCAGGTTGTTGGTCAGGTACTGCCAGTTGGTCTCGAACGCCTTGGCCGGAATCGCGATGAAGCTGATCGAACTGGTGTTGGTTGCGTACAGGCTGATACCGGCGGCCCAGAACGGAATGCTGCGCCCGCCGACGAAAAAATTGGCGGTGGAGACATTGCGCCGTTCGCGCAGGTAGAAATACAGGCCGATGCCGATCATGCCGCCGAGGTAGACGATGATCACCACCCAGTCCAGCCAGCCGAGCAGTACCTTCGTCGCTTCGATTTGCGCGCTTGAAAACGCGATCCGGCCGGGCGTCGCGCCGACACGCGCCCAGACCAGGCCATCCTTCCAGCCCGACAGTACGATCGGGTTGGCGATATCCACGCCTGGCATCGCCGCCCAGGCGCTGGTGATGGTCTGGTAGGTCATCAGGGTGGCCGGCGCGCCGACGGTGCTGCCGGTGGGATGCAGTGCGTAGAGGATGTGCGCCTGGCCCGTGGCGCGCGCGGCGTTGGACACCAGCGTGCCGGGCAACGGACCCTTGTCCTTCCAGCCCTCGTCAGCCTTCCAGCGCAACAGGCCCTGCGCGCCGGACGCCTGCTGCACCACCATGAATACGGCCGCCGTCTGCGCGATCATCGACAGCGGTTGCGCGGCACCGGGCCAACCCGGCTTCGCCGACCACTGCGCGTTTTCCTTGTTCAATTCCAGTTGCAGCAGGCGTGGCGCGCCGTTCGTCGCCAGGCCGGCCAGGTAGAGGTTGCCGCCGAGCACCGTGGCCTGCGCCGATTGCAGGGGCCCTTCCATCGCGGGCAGGCTGCGCAATTGCAAGGCATTGCCGGTGGCGATCATCTCCTGCACGCGCGACACGCCGCCATCGCCGTCGCCACTCAACAGGAACGCGCGATTGCCATCGCCGATCGTCGCGACCAAATTCGCCGGCAAGCCGCCATCAGTCACCGCGAGCTGTGTCCAGCCCGAGTTGTCTTCCTTCAATTGCCAGGCACTGGTCGGCATGACGGCAATCGGCCGCGCCGTCAGGGACACCAGCGCAAGCGGCACTTCCGTTGTTTCCAGCGCAGGCAGTTCGCCGGCGCGCACTGTCGTCAGCGCCTTCGACCAGGCCAGGCCCATGCCGGCACCAAACACCAGGCAGGCAAGAAGGAGTTTATGCAACAGCGCCGCCATGCCACGCCGGGCCGGCATCATTGCGCCGCCCCGCGAGCCGCGGCCACGATGTCCTGGGCGCGCTTGAGGTAGGGCGGATCGATCATGCGCCCGTCCACGGTGAATACCGCCTGCCCGGCCTCGGCCGCGATGCGCGCTGCTTCCACGATGCGCATGGCATCCACCAGTTCGTCGGCGTCAGGCCCGAAGATGCGGTTGGCCATGCCCACCTGGCGCGGATGGATGCAGCTCTTGCCCAGGTAGCCCAGGCGTCGCGCCATCTGCGCCTCCGCTTCGAAGCGCGTCGAATCATCGATCGCGGCGAAGGCGCCATCGAGTGCAAACACGCCGGCTTCCGCGGCGGCCATGCGCATCGCGAACATCGCGGCATGCACGTTGGCCAGGTCGCGGCGGGCAATGCCGTAGGGTTCGAACAGATCGCCCAGGCCCAGCTGCAGGCCTGCCACGCGCGGATGCGCGGCGGCGAGTTCGGCGGCGTGGCGCAGGCCTTTGGGGGTTTCGATATTCAACAGCAGTGACGTGCTGGCGCCAGCGCCACGCGCGGCTTCGAATTCTTGCAGTCGCCCGGCAACCTCGCGCACCTGCTCGACGGTTTCCACTTTCGGCAGGTTCAGCAATTCCAGTCCGGCGCCGGACAGGGCCGACAGGTCGCTGGCGAAATGCGCGCTGTCCACCGGGTTGCAGCGAACGATGATCAGCTTGTTCGTCTGCCGCACGGCGTCACCCTGCAGCAACTTGGCCACCGCACTGCGCGCCTGCGCCTTGCCTTCGGCCGGAACGGAATCTTCCAGGTCGAAGGACAAGGCGTCGGCATCGCCGGCCAGCGCCTTGTCGAAAAGTTCGGGTCGTGCGCCGGGCACGAACAGTTTGCTACGCAGGGGCCGGGTCATCATGGGCCGAAGTGTGCGCCAGGACCTCAGGCGGATTCGATATGCCGGCCAGCTTCAATAGATAGAAATTCTTGTTCCCGCGATGGATCAACCGGTGTTCTGGATGCCCGCGGCGATGCCGTTCACGGTTGCCACCAGCGCCTGGAACAAGGCCTCGTCCTCGCGCCCCGTGCGGCGCCAGCGCTCCAGCAAGTCCACTTGCAGCAGGCTGATCGGGTCCACGTACGGGTTGCGCAGGCGGATGGACAGGCGCAGCCGATGGTCGTGCGCCAGCAGGCTGGCCTCCCCCTTGATGGCGAGGACAGCGGTCCGGGTGCGGTCGAATTCGTCGCGGATCCTTGCGTAGTAGGCCGGATGCAGGTCGCCGGCCAGGCGCGAGTAACGCTCGAAGATGTCCGGGTCGGATTTCGCCAGCACCATCTCCACATCGTCAACCAGGGTGCCGAAGAAGGGCCAGTCGCGCGCCATTTCCGCCAGGGCTTCCACGCCATGCGTCCTGATGCCGGCATCGAGCGCGGTGCCGACGCCGTACCAGGCGGTCAGGCCGGCCCGGTTCTGCGACCAGGCGAACACCCAGGGAATCGCGCGCAGCCGATCGATGCCGGGCACGCCTTCGCCGGCGATGGTACGGCGGCTCGGGCGCGAGCCCAGCCACAGGCGCTCGATCACATCGATCGGTGTCGCGGCGCGGAAGTAGGTCGGGAAGTTCTTGTCCTCGTGTACGAGGGCGCGATAGCAGGCGCGTGCGTCGGACGCGAGCTGCGTGGTCAGCGGCCGCCAGATGTCCTCGCGCGGCTCCGGTGGGCGCGGCCGCAGCGTGGCGCGCAAAACGGCGCCGGTGGCTTGTTCCAGGTTGCGCAGCGCGATGGAACGGATGCCGTACTTGCGATGGATCACCTCGCCCTGCTCGGTCAGGCGCAACACGCCATCCACCGAACCACGGGGCGCGGCAATCACCGCGCGCTCGGTCTTGCCGCCACCGCGCGACGCGGATCCGCCGCGGCCATGGAAGAAAGTGATGCGCACACCGGTCTCGTGCGCCAGCGCCGTCAGCGCAACCTGCGCCTGCTGCAGTGCCCAGCGCGAGGCAACGATGCCGCCGTCCTTCGCGCTGTCGGAATAGCCGAGCATCGCCACCTGCCGATTGCCACGCGCGGCGAGGTGGGCGCGGTAGACCGGATCGGCGAAGAGGGACCTCAAGGTATCCGGCGCCGCTTCCAGGTCCGCGACAGTCTCGAACAAGGGCGCCACGTCGAGCGGAATCCTGTCGTTTTCATCGGTGCATCCCGCCGCGCGGGCCAACGCCAACACGGCCAACGCGTCGGCGGCGCTGCGACTCATGCTGATGATGTACGGCCCGAAAGCGCGTTCGCCGTATCGGGGCCGCAACTCACCCACCGTCTGGAATACAGCCAGCGTGGAGTCCGCGATGGCGACCGCAGCCGCACTGTCGTGTGACCGGACCAGCGTGACCGGTTCACCGTTTTCCAGGAATTCCCGCAATCGCTGCGCGCGGTGCTGCGGACTACGCGACGCCCAGTCCGCATCGCCGAACAGCACCGACAGCGCCACGTCATGCATGGCCGAATCCTGGCGCAAGTCCAGCGTGGCCAGATGGAAGCCGAAGGCTTCGATACGGCGACGCAGGCGGCGCAGGGCAAAGCCACCCGCGTGCTCACCGCGATGCGCCGCCAGGCTGTGCTCGATCAGGGCGATGTCGCCGAGGAATTCGCCGGCATCGGCGTAGCCTTCCGGCTTGTCCAGCAAATTGGCATGCAGCCGCGCCGACATCAGCGGCAGCAAGCGGCGATAGGGCATGTCGGCATCGCCGGCCTTCAGGCGCGCCGCAGCACCGGGCAACAGCTGCGAATACTCATCGATGCGCGCCAGCACGGCAGGATCCACGGCAATGCGCGACAGCGACTGGCTCAACACGTTCGACAAACGGGACAGGTCACGCCGGTAGGCAGCCAGCACCAGCGCGCGTTGCGCTGACAAGGCGGCGGCAATCGTCTCGGCGCCGACGTTCGGATTGCCATCCATGTCGCCGCCGACCCACGAGCCGAAGCGAAGCAGCGGTGGCAACGTGACGGACTCACCATGGCTTTCCGCAAGCGCGTCTTCGAAGACTTCGAAGAACACGGGCAGCGCGCGATACAGGACATCAGAAAGATAAAAGCCGACGTGCTCAAGTTCGTCCGCCACGCTCGGCCGTTCCGGCGGCGCTTCGGCCGTTTGCCATCCGGCGGTCAGCGCCATGCGCATGCGCTCGCGATCGGCGCGGCGCTCGGCGGGCGTTCGCTCGCGATCGATGTCCGCCACCAGGCTGGCGACGATTTCCTGTTCCTTCTCGAGCAGCACGCGCCGCACCGCTTCCGTGGGATGCGCGGTGAATACCGGTTCGATGCGCAAGCGCGGCAATAGCTCGACGATCTGCTCCAGCCCGACGCCCTCGTCGCGCAGGCCCTGCAGCACGGCGCGCAAGCCACCGGGTTGCGGCGTGGACCCGTTGCGCTCGTAGTCGCGCCGGCGCCGGATGCGATGCACGCGCTCGGCAATATTGATGGCCTGGAAATAAGTGGCGAAGGCGCGCACCAGTTCGCCTGCGCGTTGCTGCGTGGCGCCCGCGAGGAAGGTCGCCAGTTCGTCAATCTGCGCGCCCGATTCGCGGCGCTTGATGGCGGCGCGCCGGATCCGCTCGACCTCCGCCAGGAATTCCGGCCCCACCTGTTCGGCCAGGATTTCACCGACCAGCGCGCCGAGTTGTTTCACGTCCTCGCGCAGCAGGCGGTCGGTAGGCGCGAACTCGAGGTCGCGCAGGGGCTCGTCGGCGGTTTCTGTCAGGGGCGTACTCATCAGCCCAGCCTACCGGAGCTTTTTGAGCTTTCACTCTGAATTCCAAAACCGGGGTATTGACATCATTCCATTATTCCGGAATAGTGGAACTATGAAGACCCAAACCGCATTGGCCGCACTCAGCGCCCTCAGCCACGAATCGCGCCTGGCCGCCTTCCGCAAACTGGTGCAGGCCGGCCCCGACGGCATGTCGGTTGGCGAACTGCGTGAACACCTGGACCTGCCGCCGGCGACGCTTAGCGCGCACTTGAACATCCTGCGCGCCGCCGCGCTGGTGCACGACCAGCGCGAGGGCCGGGTCATCCGCGTCCGCGCCAACTACCTGCAGATGAACACCCTGCTCGCCTACCTCACCGAAAACTGCTGCGCCGGCACCGCCGAATGCGAACCCGCCAGCACCTGCAAACCACGCAAATCCGGAGCCTCGAAATGAATCGATTCCATGTCCACCTCAACGTTGCCGACCTCGCCTCCAGCGTCCGTTTCTATTCCGAATTGTTCGCCAGCCAGCCGACCGTGCTGAAGGACGACTACGCCAAGTGGATGCTGGAAGATCCGCGCGTCAACTTCGCGATCTCCAACACGGGCCGCGCCCCCGGCATCGACCACCTGGGAATCCAGGCCGAATCCGGCGACGAGCTGGCCGAGCTCGGCCATCGCCTCGATGCCGCGGGCGGCAGCTTGGTGCCGGAAGAAGCGACGGTCTGTTGCTACGCGAAGTCCGACAAGCTGTGGACCGAAGACCCGCAGGGTACGCGCTGGGAAACCTTCCACACGGTCGGTGAAGCGACCTCGTATTACGCAGCCGACAGCGCCTGCGCCACGGATGGCGCAAGTTGCAGCCCCGACGTGCGCGCGATGAAGCCGAAAGTGGACAAGGGCTCGCCCTGCTGCGCGCCTGCGTCCGGCTGCTGCTGACTTCTGACGAACGGAACTGATTTCCATGAAACGAGTGTTGTTCGTCTGCGTCGAGAATTCCAACCGCAGCCAGATGGCCGAAGCCTTCGCACACATCCACGGCGGCGACGCCGTGGAGGCGCTCAGCGCAGGTTCGAAGCCTTCGGGACAGATCAATCCGAAGGCCATTCGCTTCATGGGCGAACTCGGCTACGACCTCAACGCGCATTCATCCAAGTCACTGGACGACATCGAGGGCGAATTCGACGCCGTGGTGACCATGGGTTGCGGCGACAGCTGCCCCTGGGTCCCCGCGAAGCGGCGCGAGGATTGGGCGCTGCCTGATCCCAAGCACATGGACGACGAGGCTTATCGCGGCGTGCGCGATGAAATTTCGGCCCGCGTCAAATCCTTGCTCGCGTCCCTGTGACTTCCCTCTCGCGCAACTTGCTGGCCGAGTTCATCGGCACGGCCCTGTTGCTGGCCACGGTGGTCGGTTCGGGGGTCATGGGCGTGGCCTTGTCGAACGGGAACGACGGCATCGCGCTGCTCGCCAACGCGGCGGCGACGGCGGGCGCGCTGTACGTGCTCATTGTCATCCTGGGACCGATTTCCGGCGCGCACTTCAACCCGGCGGTGACGCTGGTGATGCGGATGCGCGGCGAGATCGACAATCGGGCTGCCGTGGCCTACGTGCTGGTGCAAGTGGTCGCGGCGATTCTCGGCGTGATGCTGGCGCATGCCATGTTCGAGCAGGCGCTGATCCAGCCAGGGACCCATGCACGCAGCGGCATCGCGCAGTGGCTCAGCGAATCCGTCGCGACGTTTGGGTTGGTCCTGACCATCCTGCTGGGCGTTCGCCATCGGCCGGCTGCCGTGCCTGCGCTGGTCGCGAGCTACATTTTCGCGGCCTACTGGTTCACCGCCAGCACGTCATTCGCCAATCCAGCCGTCACCCTGGCCCGTTCGCTGACGCAATCCTTCGCCGGCATCCGACCCGAGGATGTGATTGCATTCGTCCTGGCGCAGCTCGTCGGCATGCTCGCCGCCCATGGGGTCGCCCGCGTGTTGCTTGGCCCGCGCGGCGGCACGCACGGGGACGCTGTCGCAAATCGGTAACCCGGCGCGGCTAATCTTGCGCGCATGAGAATACTGCTGCTGTCCGACGTGTACTTCCCGCGGGTCAATGGCGTATCCACCTCCATCCGCACTTTCGCCGAATCGCTGGCGCGAATGGGCCACGCCGTCACCATCGTCGCGCCCGACTATGGCAGCGCCGGCAAGCAGGCCGAGCATGATGGCGGCGGCGCCTACGAGGTCATCCGGCTGCCCTCGCGCAAGGTGTTCTTCGACCCCGAAGACCGCCTGATCAAGAACTCGGCCCTGCGCGGCGCACTGGCGCGGCTCGCCCTGCGTCGCTGGGACGTCATCCACATCCACACGCCATTCCGCGCGCACGCGCTGGGCGTGCGGCTGGCGAAGATCATCCGCTGCCCGACGGTGGAGACCTATCACACGCATTTCGAGGAATACGTCGGGCTCTACCTGCCCTGGCTGCCATCGGGCCTGTTGCGCGCGTTTGCGAGGCACATGTCGCGTCGACTCTGCCACCAGGTGGACCACCTGATCGTGCCGTCGCAACAAATGGTGGCGGTGGTGGAGCGCTACGGCATCCGCACCGCTCTCACCATCCTGCCGACGGGCATCGACCTGGGCGAATTCCAGGGCGGCTCGGGCATGGCGTTTCGGCGCAAGCATGGCATCGATGCGGGCCGCCCGATACTGGTGACGGTCAGCCGCCTGGCGCGGGAAAAGAACATCGGCTTCCTTATCGACGTTACCCAACGGCTGGTAGCGGAATTTCCAAACCTGCTGTTCGTGGTCGCCGGCGAAGGCCCGGACGCTCCGCGCCTGAAGCAACTCAGCGCCAGCCTCGGCCTGGAAAAAAACCTGAGCTTCTTCGGCAACCTGGATCGGCGCACCGAGTTGCTCGATTGTTACCGGGCCGGCGATATCTTCATCTTCGCCTCGCCGACCGAGACGCAGGGCCTGGTGCTGATCGAGGCAATGGCGCTCGGATTGCCGATCGTGTCCACGGCGGTGATGGGCACCGCAACCGTACTCAAGGACGCGGGCGGCGCGCGCATCAGCGCGGAAGACCCGGCACAATTTGCCGCGCACGCGGCCGAGCTTTTGCGCTCGCCTAGTCAGCGCGAAGCGCTGGGCATGGCCAGCCTGGTGGATGCCCGCGCCTGGAGCGTGGAAGGCTTGATGCACCGCGTCGTGGACCTGTACGCCCGCCTGGGTTCAGGCGGCCTCGGCGATGCATCGTATCGGCTGGATTCGGCTGGACAGGCAGGCCAACTCCACGCCGGTGTGCCCAAGCAACTTTAGGTTGCCCTCGCTGTCTTCGGCCAGCACGCTCAGGCTCTCGACCCAGTCGCCGTCGTTCGCGTACACCAGGCCATCCACCACCCGCAGGTCGGCGCGATGGATATGCCCGCAAATGATGCCGTCGAGTCCGCGCCGACGTGCATCGTCCAGGCCGGCGCGCACGAATCTTTCGATGTAGTGTTCGGCCGCGCTGCTCTTGCGCTTCAGGAAGTCTGCCAGCGACCAGTAGCGCAATCCCAGCCGGCGCCGCAGTGCGTTGGTCACTCGATTGCCGCTGAGGATCACGTAGTACAACCAGTTGCCGAAGGCTTCGCGCGCATCGCCGGCCTGCACCGCGCCATCGTAGTCGTCGCCGTGGGTGACGAGCAGGCGGCGGCCGTCCAGCATCGTGTGCACGGTGCGGCGCCGGAAACGCATCCTCGGCAACACCAGTCCGCACAGCTGTCGCATCGGCCGGTCGTGGTTGCCGGGTACGTACACCAGCTCGCAACCCTGCCTGGCCAGTGCGTGCAACGCCGCGATGACACGATGCTGCGGCTCGCCCCAGGTGGCGCGCTTCTGCGCCAGCCACCACAGGTCGACGATGTCACCGACCAGGTAAAGGCGCTGGCATCGAAGGCCGGACAGGAAGCTGGCCAGTTCGCTCGCGTGGCAATGGGTGGAGCCCAGGTGCACATCGGAGAGGAACACGGCCCGATGCATGTTCGGGGCATCGGGCCGGGGAGTCATGCGGATTGCAGTCCGCGACATGCGATCGCCGGTGCTTCGAGATACCGCACGCGCTTGCGCGGCTTGATCGCGCTCAGGTCCAGCTCGATCAGGCCGTCAACCGCATTCGCGAAACCCGGATCCACGCCAAAAGCCAGGAAGCGAACGCCGCCAGGCTCGCACAGCTCGGTGTACTGCTTGTACAAGGTCGGCACCTTGGCGCCCAAGCGGTCGAGGTTGGCCTTGAGGACCTGGAAACTGGCCTCCGCGTCCAGGTCGCCAAAATTCGGCGCAGCGCCCTCAAACTGGAATGGATGCAGGGCCCGCGCCTGTTCGCTGCGGGCTCCGAAATAGTTCTGGTAATACGCCACCAGCTGGTCACGCGCCGATGCGGGCAAGGCAGCGCTCGCCGACACCGAACCGAACAGGTAACGCACCTGCGGATGCTGGCGCAGCCAGGCGCCGACGCCGGTCCACAGGTAGTCGAGGCTGCGCGAGTTCCAGTAGGCCGGCGCCACGAAACTCCGCCCCAGTTCGACGCCCTGCGCCAGGCGCGGCAACATCGAGCAGTCGAATCGAAACAGCGACGCGGTGTAAAAACCCTCGATGCCACGCTCGGCCAGCACCTGCTCGCCCAGTGCAACCCGGTAGGCTCCGGCAATTTCGAGCGCCTCCGGGTCCCACAAGACGATGTGCTCGTACCAGCCGTCATACGCGTCCACGTCGAGACGCCGGCCGGTGCCCTCGCCGACGGCTCGAAAACTCAATTCCCTCAATCGGCCAATCTCGCGCAGCAGCAGCGAATCGGGGTCAAGCCGGCCAGCATGGATGCGCTTGCCATCCGCAGTGTGGCCGAGTACCGGTAGTGCGCGCAGGGCGGCAAGCAAGGCACTGCGATCGACCGCCGGCACCAGCGCCTCCATGCCGGGCGCGCGGACTTCCTTGCGCGTTCCGATTGCGTAAAGCGTCTTCCTTACCGTGGCAAGCGCGTCGGCCGGCGCCTGTGTCGTCAGGATCCGCAAGGGATGGCCGATGCGCATTTCCAGCCGGGCGCCGCTGCGCATGAAGATTTCGCGTGGCAACAGCAGCGTGCCGAGCGGTTTGAAAAGTGCCGAAGCACCATAGAACAAGGCGGAATTGCGGGCCTTGATCTTGACCGGCAGCACCGGCGCACCGGATTTCCGGGCAAAGCGCAGGAAGCCACGTCGCCAGCGCGTGTCGGTTATTCCGCGCCAATGCAGGCGCGACACCTCGCCAGCTGGAAAGACGATCACGCACTGTTCGTCGGCCAGCGCGCGTTCGATCGCTCCGATGCTTTCTCCACCCGGGCCGCCGCCCATCATTCGAAGCGGCAGCAGGATCGGGCGCAAGCTCTCGATGCGCATCAGCAGGTCATTGCCGACGATCTTGACGTCGCGCCGCAAGCTGCCCACCAGATGCAGCAGGGCCAGTGCGTCGTGCGCACCGGCCGGATGGTTTGCCACGATCAACAGACGGCCCGTCCGCGGAATCCGGTCGCGTTCGACCTGGTCAACGGTGTAGCGCACGCGCAGGAATTCCAGGGCCGCCTCGACGAACGCGAAGCCCCTCAGGTGTCGATGGCTGTCGAGGAAGGACGCGGCGCGGTCGAGCTTCGCGAACCGGCCAAAGGTGCGCGCGACCGAACGTGGCCAGGCGCCGCGGGCTCCGGCGAACCAGCGCGGGTGACGTTCGGCGAGAATTCGGTCAAGTTCGAGCATGCGCTCAGGTTGGTATGTGCCCAGGCGCAGCCTAAGGCGGTTACGCGACAGGCAAATGGCAGCGCGATGTCGACGCCATGACAACTGCGCGTGTCATACCGCTGCAATACCACCTGCGCATGCTGATTCGCTCTGCGTGGAGGTTCCATGTCCAGCTTTTTTCGCGTGCTCGTCCTTGCCGTCGCATCACTCGCTTGCCAGTCGGTCGCGGCCCAGGTCGACGACACCGAACGGCTTCGCATCCATGGCTCCAATCTCCTTGGCGCGCGCCTGGTGCCGGCACTGGTCGAAAGCTGGCTGAAAGACATCGGCTACAGCCAGGTCAAGCGGCGCGATCTCGGCCCGACCCGGACCGAGATTGGCGCCGTGCGCGACGGCGTGCCGCTGATCGTCGAGATCGACAAGCGCGGCACGGCATCCGGCCTGCAGGCGATCATCGCTGGCGAGGCCGAAATCTGCATGTCGGCGCGACAGCCGAACGCGCAAGAAATTGACGATGCCTGGCAGCTGGGTGACTTGAAGTCACCCACCCAGGAGTGGGTGGTTGGGCTGGATGGGCTGGTGTTGCTGGTCTCGCCTGACAACCCTGTCCAGGCCTTGGGCAAGCAGCAATTGCGCGATGTGCTTGCGGGCAGGATTCGCGATTGGCAGCAACTCGGGGCGACGGCAGGACCCATCGCAGTGCACACCCTGTCAACGGCCTCCGGCACGCAGGAGGCACTGACACGCATCGTTTTGGCCGGTGACAAGACTATGCCCGGCCTGGTCCGGCATTCCACCCAGGCCAAAGTGCTCGCTGCCGTGCGAAGCGATCCACGCAGCATCGGCATCATTGGGCTACGCGCCCCGCGCGGCGGCCTTCGCGCGCTCGCGATCAGCACGGGTGGCCGGTCGATTTCGCCGGACACCCTTGGCATCGCCTCGGAAGACTATCCCCTGACCCGACGCGTGTATTTCCACACCGGCCAGATGATTACCGCACTGGGTCGCGGCTTCGCGCAGTGGGTGGTGTCGCCGGCCGGACAAGCTGCCGTCGAACGCTCGCAATTCGTATCCCTGTCGGTTCGGCCGCAAGCGCCGGGCCGCATCGACAGGGCGCCTGCCGAATACCAGCAGATGGTCTCCAACGCCCAACGCTTGCCCATGACTCTTCGATTTTCCACGGGCCTCGACCTGTTCGACAGCAGGGCGCGACAGGACATCGAGCGCCTGGCTGCCTTTATGAAGCGTCCGGAAAACGCCAAGCGGCGCGTTGTGCTGATGGGCTTCGCCAATCCGCAACCGCGCTCGCCCATGCAGTCACTCTTCATGAGCCAGGAACGCGCCGACTTGGTGTCCAGCGAAATGCTGGCATTGAACATGAAGGTGGTCACGGTTCGCGGATTCGGCGGCAAAATGAACCTGCTGGACGCGTCGCAGCCGGCATCGCGCTACTGGAATGATCGGGTCGAGGTCTGGTTGCGATAATCTTGGTGGGGCAAATTTTCGGTTTCATCCAATCGGGGGAGCAACAAGATGACAAATGTTTCCAGCAACTGGAATGCAATAATGCAGTACTCGTTCATCCGCATCTTCGCCAATGACGGCACGATCGATGCCAATGAGTTGGCCATGCTGGAACGATTGGCGATGGCGGATGGACTGATGGACGATCGCGAGCGCAATGTGCTCGCAAGCATCTTCTCGAGGATCAACATGGATACCATCTCAGCGGACGTGCTGGAAAGCATCGATCAGTTCAAGGCGCGCCACCAGATTCCCTGAAGCCAGCCACTTCTACATCTGGCGGAAATGGTGCAAGTAGGTGCGGCTGACGGGCAGCACTTCGGAGCGGCCCTTGAGATGTATATGCGCGGTCTCGTTCTCACCCCGCGTGACGTGGCTGATCGCCCGAAGGCTGACGACCACGGCACGGTGCACCTGAATAAATTGCGCGGGGTCGAGCTGCGCCAGCAGGTCCTTCAGGGACACGCGGATCAGGGCTTCACCCGGCTTGCCACCGTCACCGCGCCAGGCGACCAACGTGTATTTTTCGTCGGCACGCAGGTAGTCGATCTCCTCGGCAGGAATCAGGCGTAGCGACTGCCCCACGGACGCGCGAATCCAACGCATGGGTTCAGGGCTGGCGCGCTTTTGCAATTGCACAGCCAATTGTTCCAGCAGCGCTTCGCTGGCCGTCGCCGGTTGCACCGCGCGTAGCCGCTCCTGCAATCGCGCCACCGTGCTGGCAAGACGCGCGGGTTCAACGGGCTTCACCAGGTAATCAAGTGCACCCTGCTCGAAGGCCTGCACCGCGTACTGGTCGTAGGCGGTGACAAAGACCAAATGCGCGCGCCCCCCGATGTGGCGGGCCGCTTCAACACCCGAAAGGCCGGGCATGTGCACATCGAGAAAGCACACGTCCGGTTGCAAGGCCTCGAAGCGGTCGACTGCCTCTCGACCGTTGCGCGCCTGCGCCACCACCTCCAATTCGGGCCAGGCTTGCGCCAGGAGTCGTGTGAGCGCCTTGCGCAGCAGGGGCTCGTCGTCCGCAACCAGGGCCGTGGGACGTCGCGGGGTCATGGCGAACCTTGCGCGGCCGGAAACTCCACTTCGGCGCAGACCCCATGCGGCGCCAGCGCGGAAAGGCTCAAGCTGGCGTCGCCGTGATACGCCAGTTGCAGACGCTCGCGCAAGTTGGACAGGCCCGTGCCCAATCCACCACCGGACGCCAGCAGTCCGATGCCGGTGTCGATCACTTCGGCGCGGCAACGACCGTCGCGCAGGCGTACGCGCACTTCGATCCGTCCGCCCTCCTCGCTCGGGTCGATGCCATGCCTGACGGCGTTCTCGACCAGGGTCAACAGCGTCATGGGCGGGCAATCCATCGGCAAGGCTGCGTCATCGGCTTGCACCATGAACTGCAGGCGATCGGGCATGCGCATGTGCATCAGCTCCAGATAAGAACGCACAAGCTCGACCTCTTGCCCAAGCGTGGTGGCCTTCGCATTCAGCCGCGGCACCGCTGCACGCAGGTAAGCAATCAGGTGGCCCAGCACGGCAGACGCTTTTGGCGATCCCGAATCCACCAGCTCGCGGACATTTGCCAGCGTGTTGAACAGGAAATGCGGCTCGACCTGCGCCTGCAACAATCGCAGGCGAGTTTCGACGGCATTGCGCTGCAAGTGGCTTCGTTCCAGTTCGAAAGACAGCGCCTGCCGCTGCGCCGCGCCGCTGATCTGCCGATACAAGGCCGACATCGCGATCCACGGCGACAGCAGGATGCTGATTCCGAAGATCATTCGGAATCCAGACATTCGCAAGGAGTTGCTCGGCCACGGCACGCTGTCGCCGACGGTCGTCACCGAATAGGCGATCGCCAGCGAGAATGGCACGACGACCGCTACCGCCACGACTTGCAACACCCAGCGCGCCAGCCAACGCGGCAAACGTGCAGGCCAGCGCTCGAACAGGCCGAATACCAACAACTGGCCAAATCCGACGAACAGCAGGCGCACCAGGAACACTGCCCATGACGACTTCCAGCTCGGCAGGAAAATCAGGCTCACCAGCACGCTGGTGAACAATACGACCCGCAGGCGCGGCCAGCCGAACATGGGCGCAAAGGCTTGTGGAATGGGTGGAGGGATCGCAGCAGCCATGGCTAGACGATAGCAAGGAACGCCCTGGCAGGAGGCGCGGCCTATCCTGCCAATTCGTGGCTCGACCCCATGGGCCCGTTGTCCGTCGCAACCCGCTGGTCGTCGTGCCGCGATTGGGCAATGGTCGGATGAAACCCGGCCGGAGTCCGAACATGATCTTGCTACCCGTCCATGTCATGGCAGGCATGCTGGCGTTGGCGTCGGGAGCGGTGGCCATGGCCGTCCTGAAGGGCGGCAGCCTGCATCGCAAGGCTGGCCGGATTTTCGTGGGCGCCATGTGGTTCATGTCCGCCATCGGTGCCGGAATGGCCGCCGTCAGCGACAAGCGAGGAACAGTGGTAACGGTGTTGGCCGGACTGTTGACCTTCTATCTTGTCAGCACCGCGTTGCTAACCATGCGCCGCCCTGTGCAGGAAGCGCGGGAGTGGATCACCGGCTTCATGATGATGGGGCTATCGGTTGGCGTTTCCGCCTTTGGGCTGGGCTTGGCCGCGTTGTCCGGCGTTGGCGGCAGGCTGGATGGACTGCCCCCCGCACTGTATTTCGTGTTCGGCTTCGTAGCCTTGTCGGCTGCACTGCTCGATGCCCGCATGCTGGCAGTCGGCAGCATCGACGGCGTCCACCGCCTGGCCCGTCACATCTGGCGAATGGAATTCGCGATGTTCATTGCCACCGCATCCTTCTTCCTCGGACAGGCCAAGCAATTTCCCGAGCCCATTCGCAAGTCAGGTTTGCTCGCCATTCCAGTGCTGATGGTCGTGCTGCACCTGGCCTATTGGCTGGTGCGCGTGCTGATCAAGCGTCGCAACCTCGCGACCGCTGCGCGCAGCAACACACGGGAGTAAATCCCGCCTCGCGATAGTTTCGCAGCAAGGATTCCTGCGACAACTCGCGAGTCGTGATCGCTGACGTTTCCATGGTGCCGCCCTTACCTGGTGGTGCAAGGGGTGGCTTCCGCCGGTGCTTCCCAAGGCGTGCCGCGCAGGCCATGGCGGGCGCACACGTGTCGGCGGCGGTGTAGGGGCAGCTGAAGGTAGGCGCAATGGGCGGCTTCGTACCAGGCGCGGCTTGTACGGCCTTGAGCGCGGCGACGTAACGGCCAAGCGCCTCGGCCCGATCGGAAGTTCGGGTGGTGTCACACGCCATGAACCGGGACTGTTTCGCCGCCGCAACCATCAGCCCGGCGCTGCCCGCCTCGCAGTCGGCGATGACGCGCTCACGCCACATCTGCTGTGAATCGGTCAATTTCGTTTCGGCGTTGTCGAACTGGGGCCGGCGAGTTCGCATGCCTCGGCGTCTTTTGCCTTCGGATCAACCGCGCAAGGCGCGTGCGCGTGGACGCCGCCAGCCGTGGCGAACAGTACCAGCGCAAGTAGGAGCTTTTTGGTCATGCGCCGCTGATCATCTTTTGCGAAAACTCGCCAAACACGATCATGCCAAGCGTCATGACCAGCGTGCAGGCGATGACCAGCATCGATACGGCGACCTTCACAGGCCGACGGCCACTGGCCTGTGCGAAGAAGTACAGCTCAAGCACGGCCAGCGGCACGAGGAAACTTCCGAACTTCCAGAACTGGAAAAATGCGTCGACTGTTCCGGGCCCATGGCCCAGGGCCTTGGCGAGCACGAAGTAGGCAAAGAAGCCGACCCGCACGAACCACTGGCCGTTGGACAGCAGGTACAAGCGCAGGGCCCACTTGCGATGCACGCTGGACTTTCGCCTTCGGACGGCCACGAAGGCAGCAGCGCCACAGGCGAGGATCAACAACCCGTTCAGCGATGTCGCCATTTCTTCAAGTCGGGTCGGCGCGGGGCCGCGTATCCAGACGAGATAGAAGCCGGACAGTACCAGTCCGAGCACTGTCATCAGGAATAGCCGACCGTTCCACCGATGGAAGACCGGGAACCGATTGCGCACCGCCGGCAGCAACTGCAGTGCGCCCGCGAGCGCAATGATCCCTGCGGCCAGCGCGTGGCTGGCGAACGTGAAGTTGCCGACCGAGTCTCCGGCAACATAAGGCGTGCGCCCAAAGGCGATCAGTCGATTCCAGACTTCAAGGTCGCCAGTGACCACCGAGGACCCATAGAACGCGGCCAGGTAGTAGAAGAAGGCCCACTGGCCCAGGATCATCGCCAGCAGCCACGCCGCGGCCGAAAGGCCCAGGACGTCGATCGGGCGCGAACGCGCGGATTCGACCGTTTGCGGATTCAACATTTCCCCCCCATGAGCGGGGAAATACTCCCCATGCACTTGTCAGGGCAGGACCTTCCTCGCCAGCACGTCGCGACGCAATGACGATGCGATGAGCGACGGAATGAGCGGGTTCGGGCACGATCCGCGGACGCAGACGCAGACGGCCATCGCGCTTTTACTCGTAGCGTAGCGCCTCGATCGGATCCAGTCCTGCGGCCTTCGAGGCAGGCATGATGCCGAACACGATGCCGACCAGCGCGGAAAATCCGGCGGCCGCGAACACTACCCACAGCGGCACCGACGCCGGCGGAAAGTTCGGGATCAATGCGGCGACGCCCATTCCGGTCAGCCAGCCCAGTACGATGCCGATCAGTCCGCCGAGCAACGCCAGCAGTCCAGCTTCGGCCAGGAACTGCACGAGGATGTCGCGGCGAGTCGCGCCGAGCGCCTTCAGGATTCCGATCTCGCGCGTTCGCTCGGTCACCGACACCAGCATTATGTTCATGATGCCGATGCCGCCGACCAGCAGCGAAATGCCGACGATGCCGCCAAGCACCGCCGTGGTCATCGCCGCGAACTCCTCGAAACTCTTGAGCGCCGATTCCGCGGACTGGATGCGGAAGTCATCCTCCTGCCCCGGCTTGAGCTTGTGCGATTGCCGGATCGCGCGCTTCACCCGCTCGCGCAGGGCATCAACCTCGGCCAGGTCGCTGGCGGTGAATGAGATGGACATGCGCGGCCGGTTGCTGGCGCCGGTCATCGTTCGCCCTACATCGAAGGGAATGACGACGTAGTTGTCCTGGCTCATGCCGAACACTTCGCCGCGGCGTTCCATCACGCCGATCACCTTGAACCAGTCGCTGCCGATGCGGATGAACTCGCCCACCGGATCGCGCGGCAGTTCCAGTTTCTCGCGCACCTCGGCGCCGATGACGACGACGCGCCGGCGACTCTTGTCGTCGCTGGCTACGAGGAACCGGCCAACCTCGGGATATAGCGCTTGCACGTCGGTGAATTCCGACGACGTCGCCAGCACCTGCGCCATGGCCGTGCGCCCACGCACGGTAATGGCGGGCACCGGCACGGCTGCCGTCGGCACGACCTTGCCAACACCGGCCACGCGGTGACGAAGCACGTCGACGTCCTCGAAGGTCAGGAAGTTCTCCCTGCCCATCACCGCCTCGTTGAAGGGCGTGTGTGCCTGCAGGGTCAGCGTGCTGCCGCCGATGTCGGCGAACTGCGCGGTGACGAAGGCCGAGAAGCCCTGGATCAGCGACACCACGGCGATCACCGACGCCGTGCCGATCAGGATGCCAAGCGTGGTCAGGAAGCTGCGCATGCGATGCGCCAGAAGGCTGGTCAGGGCGGCGCGGAAGGCTTCGAGGTAGGCGGTCATTGCGCTGCCTCAAGCGGCGAATTGACGTGGTCCTCGACGATGCGACCGTCACCGAGGCGGATCGTGCGACGGCAATGCGCCGCGATGTCCGGCTCGTGGGTCACCACCACCACCGTCTGGCCGCTGCCGTGCAACTCGTCGAACAGCGCCATTATCTCGGCGGACGTGCGCGAATCGAGGTTGCCGGTCGGTTCGTCGGCCAGCAGGATTGCCGGCCGGCCGACCAGCGCGCGGGCGACCGCGACGCGCTGGCGTTGGCCGCCGGAAAGCTGGTTCGGGCGGTGGCCCATTCGGTTGCCCAGCCCGACTTGTTCCAGCGCGTGCGTCGCCAGGCGTTGCCGCTCCGCTCGGGGAACGCCACGGTAGACCAGCGGCTGGCAGACGTTGTCCAACACCGTGAGCCGAGGCAGCAGGTGGAAGCTCTGGAACACGAAACCGATCTCGCGATTTCGCACTTGCGCCAATTCCTTCTCGCCCATGTCGGATGTATCGCGACCGTTCAACACGTAGCTGCCGGTGGTCGGCGTGTCGAGGCAACCGATCAGGTTCATCAGCGTTGACTTTCCCGAGCCCGACGGACCGATCAGCGCGACATATTCATTGCGCGCGATGTGCAGGTCGATGCCGTCCAAGGCGTGCACCTGCTCATCACCCATCACGTAATGCTTCGTGATGCCGGTCAGGCGAATCATTCGGCGCCGGACTCCGCGTCCTCGTCTTCGTCCTTGCCCTTGGCGTCCGCCGGCCGCTCGCGCACACGGTCGCCATCGACCAGACCGCGCAAGGTCCGCGCGGGACCGGTGATGACCCGATCACCGGACTTGAGTCCCGCAGTAATCCCTTCCCAACGATCGTCGGACAGCCCGACCTTGACGACAATACGACGCGCGACGCCGTCGCGCTCGACCCACGCAAAGCGCTCGCTCCTGCCATCTTCCTTCTCGTCGGTGCCCACGGCTTCAACCGGAACCGCCAGGCGCGCGTCGCCGCTGCCGAGGAAGATGTCGGCGCGAGCACTCATGCCGGAACGCAGTTCCAGGTCCTTCGGCGGCTTGATCAGCGCGATCACCTCGTAGGCGCGCGCCTGGTTCTCGAGCGTGGGCGCGAGTGCGATTCGCTGCACCTTGCCCTTCAGCGCGGTTTCCGGAAACGCAGTCGCGTAGACATCCACGTCCTGGCCGACAACGATTCGGGCGATGTCGGCCTCGTCGACCTTCAGCTCGGCCTGGATCGCCGAGGTGTCGGCGATCTTCATCAGGTTTGCGCCGGCCAACGCGTTGGTTGACGGAATAGCCGTCTCGCCAACCTTGATCGGCAGGCTGACGATGGTGCCCGCGATCGGCGAACGGATGTCGGTCTTCTGCAATTGCTCGCCCGCCTCGCTCAGCACGGCGTCGGCGCGGCGCAAGGCCTCTTCACTGCTGCGCAGCTCGACGCGAGCGAGGTCGCGCGCGTTGCGCAGGTCGTCGTACTCACTCTGGCCGATCATCTTGCGCTTGAACAACTCGTCGCCGCGCACGAGCCGCTTCTCGGCAAGCGCCAACGCCAGCCGTTGCCGCTCGATGCTGATCACGCCCTGTCGCCGGCTGGCTTGTTCGCGTTCGATCGCGTTGCGGTAAGTCTCCGGATCCAGCGTCAGCAGAAGCTGTCCCTTCTGAACGGTGTCGCCTTCGGCGACGTGGATGTCGCGCACCTTGGCCACCAGTTCGGACGTGAGGTTCACTTCTTCCAGGTAGGCCAGCACGCCCGATGCAAGAATGGTCGGGCGGATGTCTTGCTCCGCCGCCACGGCGATATCCACTTCCTTGCTGGAGTCGCCGCGGGTTGCCTTGATCAGCAGAGGCACCGCGATCACGGCCACGAGCAACCCGGCGACAAGAAACTTCCTGTTCAACTTCATCAGGTCGTCCGGCTCAGAGTGCTGCGAACAGGGCCATGCCGCCAAAAATCAGCACGAGCGGCAACAGGACGACGAAAAACGCCTGGCCCCAGCTGGTGCGGAACCAGGTCTTCCAGCCGAGCGCCGCCAGGAACGAGGTCCAGATGTTGATCAGGCTGAAGCTCTTGGCCAGCGTTGACCAGTCGTGGTCCATGGGCAGCTGCACCAGCAAGGGATCGACGCTGAGCATTTGCAGGCTCTCGTAGGACGTTTGCGGGGAGCTGATGTACGTGCCGATGATCGACACCACCGCGACCACCACCATCGGAAGGCTCGACCAGGTCGTCAGCGCGAGGCCGCGCCGGAAAGTGACGGGGTGCCCGCCGACCTTGCCCGCCAACAGGTAATACAAAGCCACCAGCGAATAGATGATGGCGAAGGTCAGCAACGTTGTCGCTGCCGTGATCCATGCCAGCGTGCGGGCGCCCGGCATGAACTTCTGCATCTGGGCGATTTCGCTGGCGCTCATGTCCTTGCCGATCGCCTGGATCTGGTAGTCGGCGAACCAGACCGGGTCGACGTGGAGGAAGTACAGCACCGCGGCCAGGGTGATTGCGCCCGCCACCACCAGTGCCGGCAGCAGGAAGGTCGGCCGCTCCTTGAGCTGGGTCCAGACTTTCGTCGGCTCCAGGAAAATATCGATCATCTGCATTCCAAGCTCCCCTTGTAACCCGTGATCCGGATGTGAAGGATACCCTGTGAACTTGCCGATCAATAGGCAAACTCGCGGAATACCGGATCCACCGATCCGTTCCATTCGCCATGGAACAAGGCAAGCTTGCGTTCCGCCGGCGTTTCGTTGGCCAGCGCAAACTCGATCAGCGGTTCCAGGAAAACCGCCTCGGTCGCGCCCGTCTTGTTCAAGCGCGCGCGGCGCGACAAACCTTGTCCGGCAATCTTCAATGCCTCCAATGCAAGGTCGCGCACCGTGCCATTGCGGAACGGCAGCTTCAGCGCGTGCTTCGGCACGCCATCGCGCAGGGCATTGCGCTCGACCATCGTGAAATCCTTCACCAGGTCCCACGCGGCATCCAGCGCCTCGTCGTCATACAGCAGGCCGACCCAGAACGCCGGCAACGCGCACAGGCGATTCCACGGGCCGCCGTCGGCGCCGCGCATCTCCAGGTACTTCTTCAGCCGCACTTCCGGGAAGGCCGTGGTCATGTGGTCGGCCCAGTCCTTCATCGTCGGCAACGCGCCCGGCAACACTGGCAACTTGCCCGCCATGAAATCCTTGAAGCTCAGGCCCGCGCAGTCGATGTACTCGCCACCGCGATAGGTGAAGTACATCGGCACGTCCAGCAGGTAATCAACGTAGCGCTCGAAGCCGAAGCCGTCCTCGAAAACGAAATCGAGCATGCCGGTGCGATCGGGATCGGTGTCGGTCCAGATGTGCGATCGATAGCTCAGGTAGCCGTTGGGCTTGCCTTCGGTAAACGGCGAATCGGCAAACAATGCCGTCGCAATCGGCTGCAAGGCCAGCGACACGCGGAATTTCTTCACCATGTCGGCTTCGGACGAAAAATCGAGGTTGACCTGCACCGTGCAGGTGCGCGTCATCATGTCCAGGCCCAGGTTGCCGACCTTGGGCATGTAGTCGCGCATGATCTGGTAACGGCCCTTGGGCATCCAGGGCATGTCCTCGCGCTTCCACTTCGGCTGGAAGCCCATGCCCAGGAAGCCGAGGCCGATTTCTTCAGCGACGGTTTTTACTTCCTTCAGGTGCGCGGTGGTTTCGCAGCAGGTCTGGTGGATGTTGTCGAGCATCGCGCCCGAGAGTTCGAACTGGCCTGCGGGCTCCAGGGTGATCGATCCGCCATCGCGCAGCAGGGCGATGACCTTGCCGTGTTCTTCCACCGGCTGCCAGCCAAAGCGGGTCAGGCCACGCAGCATGGCCTCGATGCCTTGCGGGCCTTCGTAGGTGGGCGGGCGCAGGTCGTCCAGGCGAAAGCCGAACTTCTCGTGCTCGGTGCCGATCTTCCATTGCTCGGGCGGGCGGCTGCCGCTGGCGTGGAACTCGACCAGCTCGTGACGGCTGGTGATCGGCGAATCCTTGACATTGCTCGGACTGGACACGGTGCTTCCCCTTAGTCTCCGCAATCTGGGGGCGAGCCCCTACAATCGCAAGTGATGACCTGCCAGTCTAGCCAACCCTCGTGAAACCCGCCTTCATCCTGGGCCTGCTGCTGTTGCTTGGCAGCGGCACGACGGCGGCGCGGTCCTCGCTGGACGACAACGCCCTGCAACGTGGCAACGGGCCGGAGCCGTCCACCCTGGATGCGCATCGCTGCCCTGAAGTGGCCTGCGGCAATATACTGCGCGACCTGTATGAAGGCCTGGTGGCAGAAGACGCGCGCGGCCAGGTCATTCCGGGCATGGCGGAACGCTGGGTCGTTTCCGCCGATGGCCGGCAATGGACCTTCCACCTGCGTCCCGGCTTGCGCTGGAGCAACGGCCAGCCGCTGACCGCCGGCCAGGTCGTCGCCAGTTTCCGCCGCGCCTTCGAACCGGCCACGGCGGCGCCCTTCGCCGTGCATTTCGACGCGATAAAAAACGCAACCCGCGTCCTGCGCGGTGAAGCGCCGCCGGGTGCGATCGGCATCGTGGCGCCGGACGAGCGCACCGTGGTCTTCCGCCTCGATCGCAGCGCGGCCTTGCCGCAGCTGCTGTTGTTGCCGATTGCCTATCCCGTGTACCTGCCCGCGCTGCGCGAGTTCGGCGCACAACACACGCGTCCGGGCAAGCTGGTCAGCAATGGCGCCTACCGGCTCGCGCAATGGGCGCCGCAAGCGTCGGTGACGCTGCTGCGCAACCCCCGGTTTCGCGAGGCGCCCGCCATCGCGCGCATTGATTTCCTGGTGACGGAAGACGCCGCCAGTGAATTGCAGCGCTTCCAGGCCGGCGGCCTGCATATCACCGAAACCGTGCCACCACAGCCCTTGCCACAATTGCGCAAGCGCTTCGGCGCGCAACTGCGCATCAGCCCGTACCTGGGATCGATGTGGCTCGGCCTGAACCTGGCGCAGCCGCCGATGCGCGGCAATCCGTCGCTGCGCGAAGCGCTGTCGCTGGCGATCGATCGCGACAAGCTGACGCGCTACATCACCGGCCTGGGCGAAACGCCAGCCTACGGCGTGGTGCCGCCCGGCGTTGCCGACTACACGCCCGCCGCCCTTCCCTGGTCGCGCAATACGCAAGCCGCGCGTGAAGCCCTGGCGCGGCAACGCTACCGCGCGGCCGGTTATTCCGATGCCAAACCCTTGCAGATCGAACTTCGCTACAACACGTCCACGCCGCACCGCCGCCTGAACCTGGCCGTCGCGGCGATGTGGCGCGAGGTGTTGGGCGCGCGCGTCACGCTGCGCAATGAAGAATGGAAAGTGTTCGTCGGCAATCGCAAGCAACGGGTGATTACCCAGGCCTTTCGCGGCGGCTGGATCGCCGACGTGAACGATGCGCGCAATTTCCTGGCCAATTTTGAAACCGGCAGCGTCACCAACTGGAGCGGCCTGGCCGATCCGGCCTTCGATGCCTTGCTGAAGGCCGCGGACAATGCGGCATCGCCTGCGCTTCGATCCGCCGCCTTGCGCCGCGCCGAGGCCCATCTGTTGGCGCGGCATGCCGTGGTGCCGGTTTATTTCTACACGTCCAAGCACCTGGTTCGCCCCGAGGTCCAAGGCTTCGAGGCCAACCCGCTCGACCACCATCCCAGCCGCTTCCTTTCCATCCTGCCGGTGGCACGATGAAATTCTGGCTGGCGCGCATCGGTGAGGCCCTGCTGACACTGTGGTTGTTGGCGACGCTGTGCTTCTTCCTGCTGCGCGCGGCGCCGGGCGGTCCGTTCGATTCGGAGAAATCCGCGCCGCCGGAAGTGCAGGCCGCCATCGAGGCGCAATACCACTTCGACCAGCCGCTGCTTTCGCAGTACGGGCATTGGCTGGGTGACGTGGTGCGCGGGAAATTGGGCCCGTCCTTCCAGTATCCCGATTACAGCGTCAACGAACTGATCGCCGCGAGTCTCCCGGTGTCGCTTCTCAACGGCGGCCTCGCCCTGCTGCTGGCTTTGCTGATCGGCCTGCCCCTGGGTGTGTGGGCGGCGCTGCATTCGGGTAGCTGGACCGATCGCGTGCTGATGCTGGGTGCGAGCATGGGCCTGGCCATGCCGAAGTTCGTGGTGGCGCCGTTGTTGATCCTGTTGTTCGCGGTCACCCTGCAGTGGCTGCCGGCCGGCGGCTGGGATGGCAGCTGGCGCAGCGTGATCCTCCCTGTCATCGCGCTGTCGCTGCCCAACCTCGCCTACTGCGCCCGACTCACTCGGGCCAGCCTGCTGGAAGTGCTGGGGGCGGATTACCTGCAGGCCGCGCGTGGCCGTGGATTGTCGGAGTCGCGGCTTTTGTTCGCACATGCACTGCGCCCCGGATTGCTGCCGGTCGTAGCCTGGTTGTCGCCCGCGTTGATCAACGTGGTGAGTGGTTCCGCCGTGGTCGAGCAGGTATTCGGCATTCCCGGCGTCGGCCGCTACTTCGTGCAGGGCGCACTCAATCGCGATTACACCCTGGTGCTCGGCGTGGTGCTGGTGATCGGCGCGGCCATCGTGGTGATCAACGCGCTCGTGGACTGGCTCCGGTCGGCCATGGATCCGCGCCTGCGCGACGCCTGACCGACACTGGAGTAGGATTGTGCATGAGCGCCAGGGGGACAGGCCGATGAAGCTGCCGTCACGAATTCTCATGTCCTTTTCGGTTGGCATGGCGCACTACGCGCTGACGCTGTTTCTCGGACCGCGCCTGGTTTGCGCTTTCGGCGGCGAGTGCATTGACCCGATGTCGGGTCAACTCGTGGCGAACAACATTTTCAACTTTCCCCTGTCGGCTGCGCAAACCGCCCTGGTGCCGGTATTCTCGGGAGAATCATTTCCCTTGAACGCCGCGATCAACTCACTCGCGTTTGCAGCACTGGTTTGGGCAGTGCTCTTCGTGGTCGCGCGTTTGCGCGCGAAGGCCAAGCCGTCCGTGGACTCGTGATGCCCGGGGTGACGCCGCTGAAAATCCGTGACACTGCCGAGGCCGACTTCGAAAGCATCCTCGGGTTGAACGATGCCGAGGTGCAGCAGACCAGCGCCATGGATATGGACAGGTTGCGCGCGCTTCACCGACTGGCCGGCTACCACAAGGTCGCCGACCTTGGCGGACAAGTCGCAGGCTTCCTGCTGGCGATTCCGTCCGGCGCGGCCTATTCGAACGACAATTTCTCGTGGTTCACCGCGAACGCGAAAACGTTTCTATACGTCGACCGTATCGTCGTCGGCACTGAATTCGCGGGACTGAAGATTGGCAGCAGCCTTTACGAAGACCTGTTCACTTTTGCGCGGTCCCAGGGCATCACCTTGATCACCTGCGAGTACAACATCGAACCACCCAACCCCGCGTCCCGGGCCTTCCACGACAAGTTCGGATTTCGCGAGCTTGGAACACAGTGGGTGGCCGGCGGCAGCAAGCGGGTTTCGTTGCAGGCCGCCACGATCTAGACTGGCGGACAACTGTAGAAAGCACTCCAAGGAATCCGTATGAAACTCGCGCCCATCGCCCTGTTGCTGGCTTCACTCGCTTTCGCCGGCCCGGTCTTCGCGGATGACGCCGGCAAGGAAGAAGCCGCAAAATTGCTCGATGTTCTCGACATGCAGGCAACCATGGACCAGGCCGTCGTGATGTCCTTGGACAGCCAGCTGAAGGCCAATCCGCAGCTCGTGCCCTACAAGGAAGTAATGCTGGGCTTCCTGCGCAAGCACATGAGTTACGAGTCGTTGAAGCCGGAATTGGTCGAACTGTATGCGAGTGAATTCACTGCCGCCGAATTGAAGACGGCGCGGGCGTTCTACTCATCCGACACCGGCAAGAAGTTCATCGCCAGCATGCCGCGGATGATGACGCTGGGCGCGGAGATCGGCAGCAAGCAGGTCGAGAAGCATCTGCCGGAGCTGCAGGCGCTGATGGAAAGCGAGGCCGCACGCATTCAGCAATCGCAGCCGGCGCCGACGCCCTGATTTGGGCGCGGGGGCTCGACGCCCCGACAAATGATTAAACGCTGCGCGCCGCCTCGATCAGCCGTTCAGCCACTTGGTGACGACAGCGCGCGCCTCATCGATGCCGAGCTTGGTCTCGCTGGAAAACAACTGCACGCTGGCGATCGACCCGAGGTCCTTGCGCACCGCCAGCAACGTATTGCCCTGCGCACCACGGCTGAGCTTGTCGGCCTTGGTCAGCAGGCAATGCGCGGGCATGCCGCGCGAGCGCGCGAAGTCGAGCATCTTCAGATCGAATTCACGCAGCGGGTGGCGGATGTCCATCACCACCACCAGGCCGACCAGCGAGAGGCGATTCTGGAAGAAGCCGTTGATGAACTCCTGCCAGTGCGCCTTCAGGCCCAGCGGCACCTTGGCGTAGCCGTAGCCGGGCAGGTCGACCAGATAGCGGTCGGGCACGACCTCGAAGTACACCAGTTGCTGGGTGCGGCCCGGCGTCTTGGACGTCTTGGCCAGGCGGTGCTGGTTGCACAAGGCGTTCAGCGCGCTGGATTTTCCGGCATTGGACCGGCCGGCAAAGGCCACTTCGCGACCGGTATCGGGGGGCAGCTGGTGGGGAAGGTGCGCGGCCAGTTTGTAGCTGGCGCTGGCTAGGAAGTTCGACATCCCGCCATGTTACGCGAGCCCGGGCCGTGTTTCGGCAGGCTTTCATTGACCAGTCCCGGCCGTGGCTGGGATAATCGCCCGCTGTCCGGCGTCTCGCCGCGATCCTCCCTCATTCCGTGCCATCCAAGCGTTTCCGGAGCTGGTCCATGAAGTTTTTGCGCATCCTCGGTGTCGCCGCTGCTGTCCTGATGACGTCGGCCATGGCCAGCCAGGCTACTCGTCCCCAGCCCGCCACCGGTCCGGCGCCCGCGCCTACGGCCCCGACCGCGGCTGAAGCCACCGCAGGCGCCGCCACCGACGCCGTTGCCGCCGACGCCACCGTCGCCGCGATTCCGGCCGTCGTGGTCGCCGGCCCCGTAGTCCCGGGCAACGCCGAAGCCGGCGCCACCAAGGCCGGCGCCTGCGCTGCCTGTCACGGCCTGGACGGCAACTCCGCCGACGCCCTGTACCCCAAGCTCGCCGGCCAGCACGAGCAATACATCCGTCGCCAGCTGAAGCTGTTCAAGTCCGGCGAGCGCGAGAACGCCATCATGATGGGCATGTCCGCCGCGCTGACCGAGCAGGACATGCGCGACATCGGCGCCTATTACGCCACCAAGAAGGCCACCGCCGGCGTCGCCGACGACACCGTCATCGCGGCCGGCCCAAATGCCGACAAGAAGTTCTACCAGGTCGGCGAGAAGATCTTCCGCGCCGGCAAGCCCAGCGCTGGCGTCCCCGCCTGCACCGCCTGCCATGGCCCGACCGGCCGCGGCAATCCGGGCCCGTCCTATCCGTCCCTGGGCGGCCAGCACTCGGCCTACACCGTGGCCCGCCTGCAGTTCTTCCGCGATGGCGGCGTCTGGGGCAAGGAAGCCAATGCCAATGTCGTGATGAGCCAGGCCGTGAAAGGCCTGACCGACGAAGAGATCCAGGGCCTGGCCACCTATGTCGAAGGCTTGCACGCGGCCAACGCGACGGCGAAGTCCGAGTAGGAACTTCACCCGTTCGTTCGGGTCCCATAGCGATCATTCAGCAAGCCGAAGGCATGGTGTCTTCGGCTTTTGCATTTGTCACCGGAGATAAGCTCATGTTCCGCCGCCTACTGGCCCCCGCGATCCTGCTGGCCTCCTTGTCTGCCTGCTCCCAGCCCGCCACGCCGCCTGCGAGTGATGCGGCGGCAACGCCGGCTGCCGCTCCTGCGACGGACGCAACGGCCGCTGCGGCAGCGCCTGCGCCCGCTACTGACGCAGCTGCACCGGCTGAAGGCGCGACCCCGCCGGCCACCGCCGAAGCCGCCACGCCGCCCGCCGCGCCGGATCCGAATGCGCCCGAACCGCGCGTCGGCACCGACTACGAGGCGATCGCCGTTCCGCAGCCGACCTGGGGTGCGGCCGACGGCAAGATCGAACTGGCTGAAGTCTTCAGCTACCAGTGCGTGCATTGCGCCGAGTTCCAGCCGCTGGTCACGCAGTACACCAGCAAGCTGCCGGCCGACGTGCGTTGGGAATACGTGCCGGCCGCGTTCGGCGGAACCTGGAACGATTTCGCGCGCGCCTACTTCGCCGCCGACGTGATGGGCGTGCAGAAGCGCACCCACGACGCCGTCTTCAATGGCGTATTCATCGAGCAGAAGATCAAGACCGGCAAGCCGGAAGAAATCGCCGACCTTTACGCCGGCCTCGGCGTGGATCGCGCGAAATTCCTGGCCACGATGAGCAGCTTCGGCGTCACCGCCAAGCTCAATCGCGCCAAGCAATTCGGCCTGCGCACCGGCGTCACCGCTACGCCGACGCTGATCATCAACGGCAAGTGGCGAGTGAACGTGACCACCGACCGTGGCTTCAAGGGCATGCTTGAAACCGCCAACTTCCTGATCCAGAAAGAACGCGCGGCATCAGCCAACGTTCCCGGCCCGGCCACCGGTCCCGCCATCGCCGCAAGCAGCCCGACCGGGCGCTGATACCGACGCCACCGAGGCCAATGCCGCAGACTCCCCCCGCAACCCCGCTCCGCCTGCTCAGTTGCAATATCCAGGCAGGCTCGAGCACGCGCGCGTACCGGGAATACGTAACGCGTAGCTGGTCGCACGTGCTGCCGACCGGCAAGCGCGCCAACCTCGACAGCCTGGCCGAGTTGTTCTCGCCCTACGACGTGGTCGGCCTGCAGGAGAGCGACCCGGGCAGCATGCGCTCGGGCTTCGACAACCAGAGCGACTACCTGGCCGAGCGCGGCCAGTTTCCGTTCGTCAGCCACCAGTCCAATCGGCGCATTTCGCGCATCGCTGGCAGCGGCAATGCGATGCTCAGCCGGCTGGAGCCGACCGAGTTGCTTGATTACGCACTGCCTGGCCGCGTCGCCGGCCGCGGCGTGTTGCTGTCGCGATTCGGCAAGGGCAAGGACTCGTGGCTGCTGGCGGTAACCCATCTGTCGCTCGGCCCCAAGTCGCGGCACATGCAGTTGGGATTCCTGGCCGAATTGCTCGCCGATGAAAAACGCGTGGCCCTGATGGGCGACTTCAACTGCGACCCGGACGCGGCGGAAATGCGCATGCTGTACAAGCGCACCCGCCTGACGCCGCCCGCACTATGCCTGCCGACCTTTCCCAGCTGGGCGCCCGAGCGTGCGCTGGACCACGTGCTGACCGCGGGCTTCGATGTGACCAACTACCGGGCCATGCCGGCCGCAGGATCCGACCACCTGGCCGTGGCCGTGGAGCTGACGCCGCAGTAATTGCGGCAGCCGCAGCAGCGTTAGCCACTATCGCCGCAGCAATGAATGCGGCTTTGCCCTACCCTTGCGCTATGTACCTTAGCCATTACGGCCTGGCCGAAGCGCCCTTCGCCATCACGCCCGATCCGCGTTTCGTCTTCCTGAGCGAACGCCACCGGGACGCATTGGCGCACCTGATGTATGGCATCGGCCAGGGCGGCAGCGGCGGCTTCGTGCAACTCACCGGCGAAGTGGGCACCGGCAAGACCACGCTTTGCCGACTGGTGCTCGAGCAACTTCCCGAAAACGTGCGCATCGCGTTGGTGCTGAACCCGAAGCAGACGCCGCTGGAACTGCTGGAAACCATCTGCGAAGAACTGCACGTGGTCGCGCCGACCAAACGGCGCAGCCTGAAGACCCAGATCGATGCCTTGAACGAATACCTGCTGCAGGCGTACGCGCAGGGTTTGCGCGTGGTGCTGATCATCGACGAGGCGCAGGAGTTGTCGCGCGAGTTGCTCGAACAGATCCGCCTGCTGACGAATCTTGAAACGCCGACGCAAAAACTGTTGCAGATCGTTTTGCTAGGCCAGCCGGAATTGCGCGAAACCCTGGCGCGGCCGGCGCTGCGACAGTTGGCACAACGCATCACCGCGCGTTACCACCTGACGCCCTTGCAACCTGGTGAAACGGGCGCGTACCTTCGCCATCGCATGACCGTCGCCGCTGCCAGCGCCTTTCCGTTCGATGATTCCGCCGTGCGCCGCTTGCACCTGTTGTCAGGCGGCGTGCCGCGCCTGTTGAACGTGCTGGGCGAACGCGCGTTGCTGGCCGGCTACGTGCACGGCCGGCAACGCATCGATGCCGCGCTGATAGATGAAGCCGCGGCCGAAGTGCTGGCAAGACGGCGCGAGGAAAATTCTGGCTGGCGAATCCTGGGCTGGAGTCTCGTACTGGCCGGCGCCGCTTCGCTCTGGCTGGCGCTGTGGTCGCGGGGGATGATCTGACATGTCATTGATACTCGATGCCTTGCGCAAATCGGAGGCCGAGCGGCAGCGTGGCAAGTCGCCGGGCTTGTTCGCGGCCACGCCCGGCGTGCAGCGCGAGACGTTTGCTCGGATGAAGTTGTGGCCGGTGCTGGTGTTCCTCGCGTTCCTGCTGGCGTCGGCGTGGGTGATTTGGCGCGGAGAATCGCGGCGGGCGGAGAGTGAGCAATCGGCGACTGCGAAAGCTGTGCCGGCGGATGCGGGTATCGAAGTGGTTGATGCCGTAACTGGAGCGGCTAACTTCGGCGACGATTCTGCGCGGCCCATCCCGGGCGCTCAGTCGTCGACGCCAGCGTCGCCGGCTCTTGCGACGAGCGATGCGACACGCCCACAGTCCGTTCCATCGTCTCCGTCTCAAAGCGTTGGAACGACCAAGTCACTTCCGACGATCGCTCCCGCATCGCCCGCGATTCCGTCGCCTCCGATTCCAGAAGTTGCGCCCGCACCAATTGCCGAATCGCCATCGGAAGAATCATTACCCACCCTAGCCGTGCTCGACTCCGGTACGCGTGCCTCGCTGCCGCCGCTGAAACTGAGCATGCATGTCTTCGGCCAGGATCCCGCCAAACGCTTCGCCATCATCGACGGCAAGCGCGTCGCTGCGGGATCGTTGTTGGGCAACGGCGTCGTGGAAGAAATCCGGCGCGACGGCGTGGTAGTGAACGTTAACGGTCAACGCGTATTGGTGCCGAAACCCTAGGCAGGTTTAACACGTTCTTGGCGGGTGCACGGAGCCTTTGCTCAGCTCATTATTCGTACTATGGAATTGCGACCGATCCAAGAAATGCTATCAGGCATGTCACGATTGCCCCTCATCTGCGGGGCTTCGACGTAATGCTTACAACGGTCAAATGAATTTCCAGAAATTCGGCCAAGGTGAAAGCGCCTACTTGCTCAGTTCCAATTCCACAAGTCGATCGAATCACTTGCAAGATATTGATTCGACAACCTTCCGACTGCGCGCTCGGACAACTACGCACTGCTTGAGTGAACGTGGTAGCTGTTTTCGAAGCACAACTGACGTGGCGACGTATTCACATTCGACCCATATCTGCCTCGCATCTTTGGGGACCACATAGTTGAACCGTTCGCCAGAGGCCGTCTTTTCGACCGAATCCGGAGGCAGTTCACGCAAGGTGCTGGGGTGATCGTAATACAGCATTAGGCCGTTCAGTTCGTGTACCCGTGGAGCCTGAATCGCATGCCACCCTTTTTCGGCAGCTTTAGCGCTTTGATTCGTTTGAATCCTCGAAGGACATACGTCACTGGTTGTGAGCGTTGCAAGGGCAGCTAGCGCGATAGAAATCATCTTCTCTCCCAAAGGATTACGTGCATATCGCCACCGTCACGATACGCAGGCGCACCCGGACCTAGGTTTGTCGGCATCATGCGTTCGGAGATTACGGACTTGCCGTTGTATTGATCCAACACGCGGATTTCAAATGGCGACCAACCTAGGTGGAGCGCTGCATGATTGTTGCTGGCATTGCTTGGGTAGCGATCGCCCACCCATCTGTTCGCCATCGCAGTTCCGATAGGAGTATTTTGGTCGACCTTCGGCCCCTTGCGCCAGCCATATTTGGCTGATGTATTATTCAGGAGCGGATCCTTGAACCCTTGCTTGACCAGTTCGACACACTGTATCTCGCCCTCCGGATTCAAGAAGGGTTCTCTGTTGGCCAAGCTCATCGGATCGGGATGGACGAAGGAATACATGCCATTTCCCATGGGGCGCCAGTAGCGCGGCAATTTGTGAGATTGGGCTTCCAGAAAGTTTTCGTACGTCGGCCCCATGCCCGTGCCCAGCAGACCCTGAGGATCAATCGAAGCGAACGGGTTGCCGCCCACATACGAGTATGTGGATGAGCCACCACTCAGCCCAATCGGATCACTCAGGATGTACCGGCCCGTCGCCGGCTCATAGTCGCGGAAGTAGTTGTAGTGCAGCCCACTCTCCGCATCAAAGTACTGCCCCGGATACCGCAGGTTCAAGGTGTAGGTGAACGCATCCCCATCCGGATTGCCATTGGGCAGGTGCTCGCCAAACGCCGTCGGCGTCAGGTCCCAGCGCCACAGGATCGTGTTCTCGGCCGGATGCACCACCGCCCGCGGCGTGCCCAGGTGGTCGGTCTCGACGTACTGGTAGGTGCTGCCGTCGAAGTTGCTCAGGATCGCCACCAGCGTGTCGTCCAGCCACACGTATTCCTTCACCGCCACGCCTGCCAGCGTGTACTCGCCCAGCAGGTGGCCGGCGCTGTCGTACACGTACTGCCGGCTGTTGGCCGGGGTCACCGCATCGGTCTTGAGCACGCGCTGGCCCAGGCCGTTGTAGCGGTAGCTGGCC